>Ga0099826_10003856_pt1 | contig 10331 bp, 6 predicted proteins | sample Mtrugardesep15_FD_76830 | JGI IMG/M metagenome (GOLD analysis project Ga0099826, IMG submission 76830) | Root nodule microbial communities of legume samples collected from California, USA - M. trunc garden sep15 | ecosystem: Host-associated > Plants > Roots > Nodule | place: USA: California...
CTGTGTAATTTAAGTCACGCTGCGTGAGTTAATTCACGATAATTATAAATCCTGCGTGATTTAACTCAAGTAGGCTGCGTGACTTAAGTCAGGCAGGGTTATTTACGTCTTTTCAGTTGTGAACGAGCAAAAACTGTTGAAAGAAAAGCAGAATTCATAAGAATTTGCCATTTAATCGGCTTGTATTGGAAAAGAAATTGGTGGGCTTTAAGAGCCCAATTATTTTGACAAAAAGAGAGCCAATTTCAACTTCTCTAACCTATAGAAAGAGAAAGAGCGTGGAAAGTTTGCAGGGTAGAAAAGATTATTTTTTAGGAAGGGCAAAATCATCACTATGACCAACTAATTGACATGGAGAAAACCGGAAAATGAAAAAGAAGTCTTGGGTAATTAGGGTAAATTGTAGAAACGTCATGGTAATTGGGAAAAATATATACTCATTCAAAACAAAATATAATAAAAAATGATGGTTGAAAAGTTGATGTATGTAGACAAAATTGTTACCTACCAGTATTGCTTATATTTCATTTTGAATGAAGTCTATCACCTAAAATTAAATTCTCAAATTGCTTTGAGTTGATGCAAAAACTCTTATTTCTGGCTATGAAGTAAACACAGGATCGGTGATAGATACGGGAGGGATTCATGTTTGCTTTTATCCAAATATCAAAGAGAATAGTGGAATCACGTTTGGATAGAAACTTGTGTTTCGAGCATCAAAACACATAACCGAGACTAAATCATTAAACATCACTGTCAAATTAAGTGAGATATGATGAAACTTAGGGTGTGTTTGGATTGAGGGTTTAGGAGGGGAAGGGAGGGGAGGGTTCAATTTTCTTTTTTAAATTACAGACTATATAACATGTTTTTCTAAAAAAAATTAAGTGTGATTGAAGTATTTTATGATCATTTATCATGTTAATATGTTAACTTTTTAAAAAACATTTTATAGTGTCCGTAATTTAAAAATGAAAAGTGAACCCTCCCCTCTCTTCCCCTCCTAAACCCTCTATCCAAACACACCCTTAATGAACTAATAATTGAATAAAGTCACTCCATCTGCCGTTAATATAGGTCCATGTTACAAAAAGTACGGATAATAAGAAAAGTTATTGGAACAAAAAATTTGTCTAAAATGTGTGTGACTATTATTAAATTACCCTTTATGTATAATTGCATTCACATTTTATTTTTCATATTCCAAGATAAATTGATAGTATTAACTATAAATTTGTGTATGAAAATCAATTCTAGAATCAAAAGCTACAAATTCTAGCTTCAAGTAGAATCAATTTTACTCGACAACAATCAAACTTGTCAGAATCAATTCTACACGTCAAGAATCAATTATGGTCCCTCTAAAAGTTGAACCAAACATGCACATAGTTGATTTAGCGGAAGAAAAATATATCTCCTTTATTGTGGTGGTTCACATAACGAGAGAGCGAGGTGTCTAAATTAATGTTTTTTTGTTGACCATCCGGCTCTCAGAGAGAAAGTGACATAAATATAGTTGTGACATAAATATAGTCTGACCAAAAATTGTTCCATCTAAAAATCGAATTCAGGTTCTTCGGAATAATTCGTTATTTGATGGAATTCATTAACCATTTGACTTCAATTGTTTGATTCAAATTAAGTTTTTTTTTATAGTGATTCAAATTAAATTTTTGCACTCACTTAACTAATACTGGTATTGCAGCTGTCTACAAGTTCTAGTTCAATTAAGAAATGTTAAAATTATTAGATTGAATGTCATGACCTTAATTTGAACCAATAATTCTTTACTTGTGTGTAAGTTTTTATGTGGTTAAAATTATTAGATTGAATGACATGACCTTAATTTGAACCAATAATTCTTTAATAGTATTAAATCGATAAGAAGAACCAGTAGGTTCACTTTAAATTAAGTTAGAATCTTTAGAGTTTAATTTATATACACGATAAGTGTAAAAAAGTTTTACATATGCAATCAACGATGTGTTATTACATCAATTAATAAGTATGATATGTCATATGTTTAATTCATTAATTAATGTGACATTACATTATTGGTCGCATGTGTAAAATCATTTACATCCAACAGTCTATATAAATTAAACTCATATTTGTCACCCAAAATAAAATATTATACTTTTTGTCAACTCACCCTATGTTGACAGATTATTTATAATTTGTAATATGAAAATATAATTGATTTTTGAGTTAATTACATTCCCCTTTCTTTTTATGCAAAACTTATTAAATTCATCTCTTCTTCTTTTTTTTTGTCAAGAATTCATCTCTTCTATTATGTCAAAATTTACACTCCCCACCTTTTCTAAACTTTTTATGTTATTTTAATATAATTTAACTTCTAATGAGCATAAAGTTTTATCTATCTTTTATTCACAATTTTGTTAACATCATATTATAATCTATGAAGCAAAATAACACAAAATATAGTGAATTTCATCAAAAAAAAAAAGGATAATTGCTTAAAATTGATAAAATAAAAAAATTAAAATTAAATTTCATATTATAAAATCATAAAATTAATTTATATTAAAATGGGTGGCTTGACGTGTAATATACATACTTAATTGTGAAAAGATAAGAGTGTAATTCAATCATCACATAAAAAAAAAGAGAATATAATTTTTTCTATATATTCAATTTTCAAGTAAATATTTTAACATAAAAGGGAGTGAATGTTTAATTTAAGTTTCTCTTAAAAGAATTGTTTTAATTTAAAATCATACCGTTGAAATATTGCTAAATACGGCCACCCCTTTATTTATGATTCAAAAGTACTTTTGTGGTTTTTATCCACAAAAAGGTAGTTTTGTGGATGATTAACCGTGAATACATCAATAAGTTAGGTCAGTGGGCAGATAATAACAAATGAAAATAAATGAACAAGTTGACTTTTATTAGTTGGTGTGGTACATTCATATGTCTATTATTATGCCACATATATTATTTAAACACTAAAAGGTTCTTGTTCCCATTGTCTCATATCCAGCAAGTAATTCAAGATGCAAAGAAATTTCTTGAGCCTGCTTGTGCTACTACTTTTCTTTTTGAGTTTCTCGTATGTTCTCTCTTCTTCTGCTTCCCCTGCAACCAGTAAGCATTTCATAGAATATTTAAAGGATTAATGTTCAATATTTTAGTTCTATATTTAAACTTCTTTGTAGAATATTCCATGAATACTTGAATTGATTTGTCCTAGGAACCCAAAATTTGAAAGGTGAAGATACATCAGCTCTGCCTTCTCTAGCTATGGTCAGTGCTATTCATCTCTCTCCATATAAATATACTATAATATAGCCTATAAAAAATATTAATGTTGTGATCTCAAAATTTGGCATGGGATTATGTTTAAATTATGTAGCCTAATCAATGTTTATTGGTTTATCTTCTTTTGATTGTGCTCTTTTTTATATTGTGTATAATTGGCAGGTGGATGGTAATTATGGTGAGGAACTTATGGTAGTTGATAAGGAAGAAGCATTAGTTGAAAGGAGGATGGATTTAGAAACTCAAGACTATGGAGGGACCGGAGCAAATACAGATCATGAGCCAAAACCCCCTAGAAGGATTTAATCCATAACTAAATATGCCATTAAATTTATGTTTCCTTGTCTTTTTCATGTATATTATATAATGTAATAATATATATGCATGCATGTTGTTCCCTTTCATTAGTTTAATTATTGTCTGTTTGCTCCGTCAAGCCTTTGTCTGCTGTATTTCTATTCAAAGTCACAAAATTGTATGTAACTTAGAGTTGTTATTTTAAATAAACAAGGTTGGCATTATATATACCCGTGTTAGATGGACAATTTATTTTATTGTGTTAACTCGTGTAAATTTTGAACAATTTTTTTTTTATGAAATTTAGATTCTCATTAGAATTAGTTAGATTTTGTTTAAAATTATATGGTGTTTCCTTTTTCTTTTGACATAATAGTGATGTGATTTCTATTTTAATGATATTTAACTATTTTTATAGTAATTAATAATTTAAGTAATATTATAAAAAAAAAAATTACTTTAAATGAAGGATAAAGTTGGAAGGATAAAGTTGAAAAGGGAAAAAATCAACAATTCAAATTTATGTGTTTTCTATATACATGGACACACATACACATATATAAAAGGGATTTGTTTCCTGGATAAGAGAGAAATGAATTGATAAAAGAGAAGAGAAATATGAATAAAAAATGTCATTTGGAGTGGTATATGAGTGGTACGAAAAGAAAAAAAAGTGTCAACTTATAATTTCTCATTTGAAATATAGACACATCTTAGTTTTTCTTCTTCTAGATTTTCGATAGATTCTCTCCATTAATGATAGCAATCTTATTTGAGACACTATTACACCATTAAATATGGACACATCTTTCAATCAAAATTCGGATTTTAGGTTGTCACTTTGTAAGAGTGTAACACATTTCACCGGTCTAACGTCCATTGGTGATCATTTGACTAATAATTTACACCAAGAATATACATGTCCACAAAAGTAAAACAATCATCAAACATGTATCTAGCTAGCAATAGCCGAAACAATCTCTTGCGTCGTCTAGTCTCTCACATCTGATCTTGTCTCTGCTTCATTTCCTACAAATACAATAGTGTATTTAATAAACCAAAAGATTATAAGCTTGAAGTCTAGCAGTATTTCAATTTCATGCAACATAAATCATACTATGAAGACTAAATAAAACTAGGCATATATAAGACATAACTATAGGATCTAAGCAACCTAGTTGGCCTGTACAATAAAGAATGTTGTCCCATTTGAAACTAGTATAAATGAAAAATGAGTATTAATTAATTTGTGCAGAATATGAATTCAGTTCATTTGCAAAACATGTTACTGCTTACAGGGAAAGACATGAGAACGTGAATAAGTTCAATACATTTGCCAATCATGATAGAAAATGGGAATCACAAACAAACTAATTTGTCCAACATAATTAAAACAAAAAAATATTAAATAAAATTGTATGTACCTCGTAATACTCTTGGTACTGATGTTCCCATGTTATCTGCTTGTAATGCCTTTCTTCCTCATTTAAAAGGTAGCCATCAACCTATGCAAAAATTTCGCAGCGAGATTAATCAGTGTGTTATGCGTGACAATGAACTAATTGTACAATAGCGCGGACACAAATATGTGTTTGTGCGCGTAAAAAAAGCAACATCTAGATGGAAAATTTTCAAGAGCCTAACAAAAAGATCAGGTTCAAAAAGATCATGTCCAAAAAGTTACTTGTAATGAAAGAAGGGAAAAAATTGTATCTATTTGCCGTCTGTCAATAAGACCATGTTCAAAATCTGAAAATAGTTTTGCCAAAACAATGTAACAGTCATTTTCAGCTCTAAAAGAAGAAGTGTATTTTGATAAACCTCTAACAGATAAAATATTTCACTTGTTAATCACCTCTTTGTCATCGATATCAGAGAAACTTTCTGATTCATCTTGAGCTTCTGCACTGGTGTCATCATCTCTATGTGAGTCATCATTATCATCATCTTTAGAGGTTTCACTCTCAAAATCATCCCCTAAAATCATTTTTGAGAAAAGTATGAATTAATAGCGGTAAACAGATGAATCTACATCCTCTAAAGAGAGAAATAAGAGCACGCGGCAATACTTTCTAGCACGGAGGCGAGCAATTCTTTTTTCTGTCTCTTGCATGCACTATTTGATGCCTTCAACACCTAACCAAAGGAAAGGAAGTGGAGAAATTAAAAGATATTTAAAAATTGTGTTAGTTTAAGGCCATCATATGCTGTATGGAATGAGAAGATGGACTTGTCAAGCTATAGTTTTTCTGTTTTGTTGATCAGACTTTTCTGATTTTACCAATTTAAGTATAATGATTATTCACATTCTTTTATTTGTTACACTAGTTTTAAAGAGACATAGTATATCATGGATACATGTAAAATGAAATATGCAAAATAAGCTACTAACATCTAGACAAGAAAGAAACTACTAACATGCTTGAAGCATGTTTCACATAGTCCAAGAGCACAATAGAGCACTTTGCTATCTTTGTGCTCACACAGTAGATTTTTTGAAGTAGATCCTTTGAATTCACTGTTTTTTTCATGCTCTTTTGCCATTCTATTCAACTCTTCAACCTGTAACCATAATAGATTGATTAAAAATTTCACTTCGGTTTCAAATCCAAGATTTCTAGTTCTACCATAAACTTAAAAACCAAAAGCTTGAATGGAAACATAATCTAAATCATACTAAATCACAATCAAAATCATAATAAATTTATGGAAAGAAAAACCTAAGGTCTAAAAAAATAGCAGCCAAACATACTGTCATATATAATCCTGCAATCACATTTACTTACTCATATAATAGAGTACCTAAATTTTAAATTACATGGCCAAAAGTGTTATAAGCCCCCCATAGCACTGAATAGGAGCCACCGCAAAATCCCGCATTTACGAAGTAAATGTTGGATCTAATCAAACTGTGCATATTTTCAAGGTTGGAATTTTAGTTTAAAAAAAGTAAAAAAATTTACTTAAAATCTTCATTGATCCAATGATCACCGACACGATGATTGTGTGAATGAGGGATTTTGACTGTGAAACAAAGGAAAAAGAAGGGAAAGAAAGGATACCACAGAACCGCAAGCGAAACTCCTGAGAAAGGAGATTGAGAAACCAGAAAACGAGATGAAACCCTAATGACTAATGAACGTTCTAGTGTAGTACTATTTTTTTATTATCATTATGATGAATTCACAAAAATACCCTCAAAATGCTATAGCGTATAAACTTTGATGCCTGGTATTTTTGGAGTTTCAACTCGGAATAAAAAATTCCCGCCAATTCACAACGAAAACGGGCTAAAATTTTCTGAATCTTGTACTCCAAGATACACCCAAAGTTCCTCTAAATTATTTTACCAATCCTATTTCCAAGTCCCAAAATCATCCTCAATCATAACCCTATAGATCATATTTTTTCGTCCTCTTCCCACTTATTTTACTTCATTCTTTTCCAAGATACTACTATATTTTGTGTTTCTTAATCCAAAGGGAAGTCATGAAGATGGAAGGTTCTAGAGTGGTTGAAGGAGTGTAAGTAAGTAATTTGTTTGCTTATCAATTTTTGGTTGGTGATTCGATCATTTGTTAAGGAGGGGTCGGGTATCCAGAACTCCTCGGGTTAACCAATTTTGTGGACAACTTGTTTTGATGGTTCATACTACCCAAATGTAAAATAATGTTCAATAAATCACTTAAGTGTACGTTAAGTTCAATTTTTCGAGAAATCAAAATTGACTCTATATAGGTAAAATTGATGTTGACGTCTAATTGACTCTATATGGGTAAAATTGATTTTGACATGTCTAATAGAATTTATTTTGTCTCAAATATTGATTCTAACTTGAAATTATAAATTTGTAATTATGTTTATATTGTTCAACTCACTTCTACATTTGGTAAAAGAAAAAACTATTTTACATGAACGTATCTTAAGAGAAACAACTTTATCCTTCAAATCACTTTTAGTCATAATCAACTCATCCATAATCAATTTTTATCATTGCAAAATGAAATATACTCACTCACTTAATTCATTCTACTTGTTTTTTTCTTTTTAATTTTATTATGATTTTATCCACTTTACCCTAAATGCAAGAACCCAACATCATCAAAATGCTATCAGTCATTAGTCTTTGTAATATGATCTTAATTCATTATGAGGTCAGACAACATAACTATTGAAGTGGAGATAAAGCTATTAAGTGGCTCGCCACTTTTCAGCAATTATGAGGTCTCAAAACAAACGTCGGACTAGTTAAGGAGAAATACTTTAATTTTGATCTATAAGAATAAAGGGGATTTACAAAATTGCGCAAATTATATGGAAATTAAACATATGAATCATACTATGAAGTTATAGGGAAGATCGATTGAAAGGAGACTACGTAAAATGACTCGAGTTACTCACAACCAATTAATTTTTATGCTTGAAAGATTGACCATGAAAGCGATGGACTTACTAGGATGTGTGAAGATGGATAAAAAAGACTTGCACTTTATTTTCATTGATTTGGAAAAGGCGTACGATATAGTGCCTAGAAAGATTTTGTGTAAAGCTTAATAAATAAAATGGGTTAGGATTGCTTATATTTCAGGTATCAATGATATGTATGAGGGAGCTTCGACTAGTGAGAGGATGTATGGTAAGGGACACTAACAATTTTCTTGTAACTATAAGATTGCACAAACGGTCAATCCTAAACCCTTATGTTTTTACTTTAGTTTTGGATGTACTCGCAAAAAAACATCGTTATAGCCAAGTTGTATACTTTTTGCAGATGATATAGTCCTGTTTGAATAGACGATGAAGGAATTAAATGGAAGCTTGAGACATGCCTTAGAAGCGCATGACTTCCGCATGAGTAAAAGCAATACATAAAATATGGAATTAAATTCCAGCAAAATATGCAAATCATTTCTAACTTTGAAGTGAAAGTTAAAGATCATTGTACAAAACGATGGAAAAATAGAAGCATATGTAAATTATTGAATTCAAGTTGATTTGTTGAAATGGAGATATAAGGAGAGTAGATAATATGAAGGATAATTATTGATATAAGAAAATATATTTAAAAAGATCTACAGATTAATGATTTGGATCAAAATATAATTTATGATATAACATTATTGCGTAATTCGATCCATGTAATTTGATAGGACTAGAATGTTATTGTTGTTGCAAAATACGATTATCCTTTAAAAGAGAATTACTTTTCAGCATAAAGCAACAGAGTAAAGGCTCTAAGTCTAAGAGCATCTCCAACTCAGAATTTAGCAGATTAGCTATGAAGATGAGGTCTTTTTTATCATTGGAGAGTGTTGATGAGTTTGAAATTGCTTAAAAAATTATCTAGAACTTGTCCAAGGGATTATATATCTCCGGTGACCTTCACCATTAAAATAACATTTTAAACTCAATCTCAACTGAAAAAGTGAACAAAAACCAGAACTATCGCAAAAAGTGGATGTTCAAATATGCAGAATCAACAAGCAACAAACTATAAAAATATATGTAAAACTAACGGATCTAACTAATGCAAAAAAATAAAAATCAAACTAATAAAAAGACCAACAAATTCATATCCAACAGGAATGTTGGAACAAATAACAAAAAAATTCCAAACATCCGACTTCGCATATAGTCTCTCTGTCATGTCTAGTCTCGTTCTACCATCGTCTCGTCTCATAGATCTGAGCTTCTCTCTCCTTCATTTCCTACAATAGTGTATTTAACAAACCAAAAAATTATATGTTGAAGTCTAGCAGTACTTTATGCAACATTAATCATACTATGTAGACAAAATAAAACTACGCATAACAATTGGATCTGCACTACTAAAGCATTTCACTTGGCCTGTACATAAAAAAATGTTGTCCCATTTGAAAGAAATATAAATGAAAAATGACTATTAATTTGATCTGAATATGAATTCAATTCATTTGCCAAACATGTTACCAGGAAATTCACAAGAATATGAATAAGTAGTATACAATATAGACAAACGCTATGTAGCAATAATGACCTTTCTTGACGCAAAAGAAACACAAATTAGGTGTTCTGCTACTATATTAGTTGGAGATTTTTTTTCTTGTTTCATGACTTTATCATTCTTTTCTACTTTCTATGATTATTCATTTCAACAGGAAAAAACATGTAGAGCTTTTATTAACGGACCAGCCTGGAATAAGATGTTGCAAGCTGTTATAGCCTTCAAAAAAAGCCGTTGGAGTTGCGTCATGGAACAAAAGAGCCATTTGGTTATGAAAATTTCATTTGGCAGAGGAGTCTCTTTGAATAGAGTATTCTCTATTGTGAAGGAGAATTCTCTCCTATTATCTTTTATCCTTTCCCAATCTTTCCATAAAACCACTCATAGTTTTATACAAATCTTCCTAGTTTTTATATAGTCTAACTCCCACATTATATAAGTGTAAACAACACTATAGCTTTGGTCATAAGTTTATAAAATGGGACAGAGCCAATTGATATTAGTGTAAGACTAGAAACACTTGTACCAGAGACAGCATAACTTCCTACATGATATGATTTTATGAGAATCTATCACATTCTTCAAGTATACCAAATTTTTATTCAATTGGTTATTACTGATAGATCGAGGTCTAGTAGAATAGACAATAGTTTTATGATTTCGAAAATCATATGCTAATTTAATGGTGTGCTTAGGAAGCATTTAAGTAAATGACTTGTTGCATTTTTAACAAAATTTACGTAATTAGAGCTTACAATTCTAAGAA
>Ga0099826_10003857_pt1 | contig 10331 bp, 3 predicted proteins | sample Mtrugardesep15_FD_76830 | JGI IMG/M metagenome (GOLD analysis project Ga0099826, IMG submission 76830) | Root nodule microbial communities of legume samples collected from California, USA - M. trunc garden sep15 | ecosystem: Host-associated > Plants > Roots > Nodule | place: USA: California...
ATATATATATATATATATATATATATATATATATATATATATATATATATATATATCTTGATTACTGACTATTGGATTTGAAAAATGGCAAAGATTTATGACTAATGACTGTTGATTTATGTTGCAATTCAATTTTGGTTCCTAACTATATTACGCCGCTTTGATGATTTAGTAGCAGATCCTGAAATTAGAATTTTCCTTTGATGGCAAGAAAAGTGGAGCCAATTCACAGCAAAGACAACACTTGCATAAATACAGATGTTGAGTGTTTCTAATTGCTAATGAAAACAAGTAGCTGCTGCAATTGATACTGTTATCTAGGAAAACAAAGAAGTTATTGCATAATTCTTTTGCTATGAACCTAAACTATGACATATAAAGCTCAAATGGTAATGTTATTGTGAAGAACAAAGTTGATGCATGATCCAGATCTCTTCTTTCAATAAGTGTCAAGAACCATATTAACTGATTTCCTTTGCTTCCATCCCAAGAAATATATAAGCTATCTTGCAAATTGAACCCCAATATGAAAATGATATGCATTAAAAAAGCTATACTTGCTGTGATAGATCGTTTGTTTAATATGTTATCAACTTCAAATGCCATCTTCCATCAATTTGCTTGCAAAATATGCTGAAGCATCTTCAATCCGGCACAAATCCTTAAATCGATTTGAGACAACTAATTTGGGATCTTTTCAGTAATAATTGTTCCTTGTTGTCTAGAACTTGACAAGAGTACACTCATCAAGGCTTTGATATTAAGCATTTGCAAGTACATTTATGTTGTCTCGTGTCCCCAATCAAACACACTTCATATTCATACATTTGTAAGTTTTGAGTGCAATTATTGAAGAGAAGATTACATGATTTTTCATACTTTCGTGAACTAGAAAATCGCTAAAAGTTAATAAAAAAGTTATAAGTTTATGAGAAAAAATTGTTACGAAACAAAATTATTTTGGTCATATGAACTTATTAGCTATTTATTGTAAGCTCAAAAGTTAGAATTGCAAAACATATCCGAAAACTCATTTCTTAGGCTTATTCATTGTGTCATTCCTATTTTAACCCACTCACAAAATTCACCTGTTTAAAAGCCACACTTTTGGTCCCTGCAATAAATTTTTGAAGTAAAAAAATTGTGTCATGACATATTTTAAATGACGTGTCATACTACTTAACGATGTAGAATAGTTAACACCTATTAAATTACTAGAAAATCTCTTAATACTTCATTTCCAACTTCAGAAATTATTCGTTTTTGTAATTTAATTAATGAAATGTAAATAACTAATCCAACCCATATGTTTTTTTGAAAAGAATTTTTATCCTATTATTATTCTTAGTTTTTTCTTTTTTTTTAGGAAAAGTAACTTATATAATTTCATTGAAAATTAAATCCGTAATACATGTTGGAATATCATCAAAGTCATGGAAACTAGTACTAGATGTGGCTGCATTAGCTAAAGTATGTGCAACCTCATTTGCTTGCCTCCTAATATTCTTAGTTGTTGAGTTTAGTTTGTTTTTATTTTATAATACTTGTTAATTTATCATTTATCAATTCCTTTAAAAATAGAGTAACTTATTAACAATGTGTAAATGACCAAAAAATGTGTATCAGACATTAAATTTAGTCAAATTATTTTAATAATATCTTTAAGCTTAAACTCTTGTTTTTTAAACAAAAAAACTTTCTTTTAATATTTCAACTTAGTTTGCATGATGATATTTTTTATTTTTCAGAATGTAATTTATTTATTTTAACCAAAATATATATAAAAAATTATTACTAGCGTGCCAAATCAAATATTAGAATGTACCACAACCCCAAAAACAAACCTACTATGTAAGCTCCACGTATTGAATTCTTCAATAATCGCTTATAGTATACTAGTATCATGTGACAAAGCGAGTTACGAACCAAATGACTGATGAATAGGCCTCGTGAACTCATAACCTTCATATTCTCTCGAGCTTGAATATTGCCTCTGATCTTCAATATCATACTCTTGCCTCAAATTATTGGCTTCAAAGTTCCAAACATTTAACTACTTTTAATGCATTATAATCAGGCGGTCAAACTAAGATATATTAATCTCCTTGATTTAGTCCTCATGAGCGTAGCTCAATTGATATGAACAATGCATAAAATATGGAAGGTCTGGGGTTCGAACCCCGACCACCACCAAAAAAAGTCCCCTGACTTATATTTGGTATTCAAGGTTATTTTGGCATAGGAAAATTGTGGGAGGTGGTCCCATTAACTCTAATAAATTTGTGAAAACCAGGGTCCAATTTTTAATCATAGTTGCTATGAGCCTAATCTTTTGTATTCAAACGCACTTTGAACATATAAAATTGTAAGAGAAAGTTTCATCTCAAAGCACTTATTGTTTGAAAGTTATGCAGCTCCACTATATAGGCCTATCAAGCCAAGTGTCAGTACAGAAGAACACCTCTTCTCCACATACTTTTGTTTTGCCTTTCCTTGATAGAGAAGAGATAGGCTAGGCTAGTGTCTCTGTTTAGCTAGGGAATTGAAGTAAGTGGCAGTAGAATACATGGCTTGCCATCTTTGCTTCTCACCCTTTTCTTTTATCAGAGACATTTTGGTCTCCATTTTTAGATTCTCTCATTTGTAACAGGGTGCAGGCCCACTCCTGCCTTTTTTAATGCATTTTATAGCCTTTATCAAAAAAAAAAAAGTTTGTCATTTTTCATGGTTTGGCACCTGTATCATATAGTCAAAGTCAATTTTGAATTTCCCTATAGTTTGGCCTAAGAATTAAGACTCAAAATCTCCAAACTGGTTAACAACTCTTTTTACTTCAACAAAATAACACATTTGAGCTCACAATTTCTCTCCTAGAATTGATATAGCAATATCTAAACTAAAATTTTGCAGATATTAATAATCAATATCAATATCTCCTAGAACTGATAAACAACAAACAAAATATAACAGATATTAATGAAATACCAAAAGGGACCACCTTTTATCATTCAACACAGCTCTTCCAATTCCAATAATTAAAAGCAGAAAACTAAAAAAATGTTTGGAAAACAATAGTTCCCTACATCTACATGGTGATATGGCTGCAATGCAACAATGACCTCAGAAAGCAAACAATTTAATCATATTCTTCTTTCAACTTTGAAGCAACCCATCTATAAACTTCTTGAAGAAAGTTCCAAGCAGCCTTTATTTCAAAACTAAAACCATTCCAAAAACCTACATAAAAGAAACCTACAAAGTTACTCAAGGATATGCTACATAATTATAGAGAAACCAAAAACTTGAAATTATTAACTTTAAAAATGACGAAACACACACCTATCATGTCACCAAAGAAAATTATTGTATCATCAGCAAATGATCTCAAAGATGGATATTGGTACCACAGGTCAAAATTAATCAATTTTTTTTATCGAATATAAATAAACAAAATTTAAATTCATTTAAAAAAGTAACATGGTTTCAATTGATTTAATGCTTCATACTAATAAATATTGAATGTGTACATAATACATCAACAAAAATATGAAATGAAACTGAATCTATAGTTAGAGAAACTATCGTCATTGTGATGTAGAAATTATTTAATTAAATTCTATTGATTCATCAACAAGAAACCATCAAGATGAATAAATTGATCCCAGATATTAGGCACAATTGATAATGAAATACTTAGAGAGCAGAGAAGAAAAACTGACCATGAAATCAAGAAAGAAACCCAAGGCAAATGCGAATATGAACATACATGCGGTGAAACAACAACCACCTATTGATGATAAATCTTCTTCTTCTTCTTCTTCGTCTTCTTCTTGCTGTTGTTCCTGCAGCAATTGTTGTTGTTGTTGCTGAAGATTTTCAGGAGGAGGAGGATTGGGTGGTGTATGTCCCATGCGAGGAAGGTTATAAGGCGCTCTTTGTCGTGGTGGAGAGTCCCTCTTCAATGATGATGATGCTTGTTGCTGTGCCTGAGACCGTGGTGCAGAGTCGGATGCAGGATGAATTTCCTGTGAAGGAGTGTCTGCTAATCTTTGTTGCGACGGAAGATAGACTTGATTCGGAGAAGAATCTTGTGTTGAATCTTGTGGCTGTGGAGAGTGTGGTGGTGATCGTGATGATGAAGGAGTGTTGGCTGATGATTGCAGAAGAGAGTCTTGCGGTGGTTGTGAGGAGTCGGCCCGTGGTGATCGTTGCTGTGGAAGTTGTTCTTCAACCACTGCTTTGCCCTTTGAATCCATGGCGGTTTCTCACTCACAATCACAACAGCACTGATACAACTTAATGGTTTCTTGCAGAGAAAGTTAGAAAATATTCTGATGTTACTAACTGACTAAGGGTTTTATTGATGGTTAGTTATTTAACCAGTTGCATAACTGACTAACGGTTCTCCTACCTAGCTGAATAAAGGATTACTGAATTTAAATTTTGTTTCTGAAAGTCTTCATACAAATTTGATTATATACTTTTCTATTATTTGAAGTAATATTTTGTGAAGCTAATTGAAGTCATCTTTGATTCTAACAATTTATTAATCACTGATTTAACTATAACTTTATAGGCACGTTCTAAGGGTGGTATGTGCATGAACTGAAAACTGTCTAAAACATCATAGCGATGTTGTCTTTAGAAGTAGAAGCTCGCGCTTTTCATCGTAACCACAACTAAGAAAGTGACATGATCCGAACCGATTAGACAAATAAGGGAAAATTCAATTTTGATTTTTGTCGCACAAATATCTATTTTATTTTTGTCAAACTTACGCCGATCAAACAATGTCTCAGCTTTTAGCAACTAGGATCGTAAACTTCTACCTCTGGCAGCTAACATCACTCATCATTGGATTTTTTTTGACAAACTTAAATTATTGCACTTGCTAATTTTCTATTTATATAATGTTTCTTGTATTGTGAGTGTCCGTTCCTTTCACTTGCACTTCTCGGTGTCTGAGGTTAGAAACACTTGTTCATGCAAATGTTGTGATGTTAAGCTATGATCTTTTAAGAATGCATGTCATAGAACTTATGTAGACTTGAAAGTAAATTGTTTCTTTCCTTCCCTCTGGGCACAAAGTGTCCTTTAACTCGAACGATTAACTTTACATGGTTAACTAGAAAGGTAATATGCATAAAAGGCAAATATGTTCCTTATAGTTATAGTTAACTTGGATTTAACTCTTAGGATCTTATGTGTTGATTTCATGTTTTCTGTTTGAAGTTCCTCTCTAAAAGATGCGTGTATATTTAGAAATGAATTGAAAATACGATATGTTAACTATAATCACAGCTTCCTCCGAAATTTAAAGTTTCCTTTCAAACTCTAATGTATATCAGGTTCTTTAATCCCCTTCTGATTACTTTTTTGTATATGCCAAAAATACAACTAGCTAGCCAGTATAACTAACAACCGTATTTTAATATCTATTTTGAAAAACAACACTAAAGCTCTTTGAAAGACTTGACATATATACATTAGTTGATTATTGAGCTTGATATATAGAAGACCGTTAGTTAGTTATGTTTACATACATATGCAACTAACTAACTAAAATACTGTTAATCAGTTAATTGAAGCTCTCACACACTGTATAATCTAATCAAACAATAACATTATAATATTCTTCTCCCACTTTCCCTCCAAGATGCCATTGAGATCTTGAATAATTAAGTGGGAAATCACACCGTGGATCCTAATCAGGAAAAACAACAACCTTCACCTAAAGAAGAACTGCATGCACCTGATTGCCCTCCACCATCCCAACCACCAAACAACCCTCCACCGCCCTCAACAACCACAGCCTGACTCTCCAAAGCAATCACCGGGCGACCTACCCTCCATCACCACACTCTCCTCTCCACCATCACCAGACACGCAGTCGTAGCAGCAACAATCACCGCAAAACTCTCCACACAGCAAAAAAACTTGCACCTACCAATGTTTGCACCAGACTTGGCTTCTTCACAAGCACTCTAACGAACTTGCACGCCATTGAGTGGGACCGGTAATCAATTCGAAGATGCCAAATTTACATGTTCAAGCATATCATCCACTGATATTGTCTTTCCTTGAAAAACACCTTTATCGTGAGCATTCCAATTGACTCAAATATGTGCGAACCATAGCGTAAATTATTTTGACTCCACAACTCTTCTTCTTGAATAAAACCAGAGAATTGGCTTAAATGTTGGCTCCCATCATTGTAAAACTGAATGATATCAGCCAAATAAAAGGTTTATAAAATTAATAAATGTGAAAACTGAATGATAAATAACAGGTCTAAAACTAATGAAAATTCATACGAAGCAGATTCCAACTTAAGGAAATATCTCCATAAGTCAATTTCAATTTTTCAAACTAGGCACATCATATAAAACATGACACCTTTAGTTGACAAAGCATGAGGTCTCTCATTCACCACATCAATTAGATCAGATGGAGCAGCTCCTGGTTGTTGGTTTCCTTTCCCACGAAAATTAATTTTTCCCTTTTTCCAACCAGGTTTAATGTCTATTTTCAAGATTTTTTCTATACATTCCCATTTCCTGTCAAAAACCAATTTAAAAAAAAAAAAAAGGCTCCTTGTTAATTAAACAAACTTGTGTTTCCAAGAAAATTGGAAAGGATGAGGGGAATAGTGGACATATTGTAGTTCTAATTGTGTTGATACAACTTTCATTCAATCTTGCTGAGTTCGACTGTAAATAAGCTTGATAGTCAAAAACTCAAAAGTAAAAAAATCAAGCATACGTTAGACAATAGTTCTAAATTGTTGTCCGCAACCCAAACTACAGCCACAATATATAAAGGTTTTAGAGGTCTCTGTAACGGTATTGTAACCACAACTGTGGCTGCTATACTTTGCCGCAACATCAAAATTCACAGCAATGTCACAGCTGCAATTTAGAGCCATAAATTCTTCCATATTATCTTACTAACATTAACATCTGGAGGGTTAACTAAAATGAGAGCAAAATTTCACCTTCCTCACATGTGGATGATTACTATTTCAATCCTAAACTTATTTGGCTTGACCGTGCATATAGAAAACAGTAAGAACCATGCATAAGCAACAGTATGTAGGTTTTGAACATTTTCATTCAATATAAAATTGCTTTTTTCGCAGCAACTACTTGATTTCATTAGCTATAAGAAACTCTCAACATCTGTATTTTATTCAAGTGTTTGCATTTTTCAGGATTCTTTAGTTACTTATGTTATGAAAATGTTCTTGTTATCAAGTGCTTAATGATAACTGATGACTACTTATTTACTAACTTTTTCCAGGGATTGGCTTGGGAAACCAAGAGAGACACAATGAAATGTTGTTTTTATCAGTTTAGTGATATCTTAGAGGCTGTTGTCATCACCGACAGAACCACTGTATCACAGTACCTGTTCTGTTTCGAAGTTCTATTATATAAACAGACTAAATCCTATTTCGATGTGGCACCTCATTCTCTTAAACTGTGCATTTCAGCCATTCAATATTGAGAGATTGGAAATTTTTCCGTCAACAAAACGACATTTTAAAGAAAAAGTGGTTTTGTTCGAGATGAGCAAATTTTTGTAAAAATGAAAAACAAATCTATTATTGAATAAACTGTGACAAGGCATAAAAGAAGGGGCCTGTCATCCAGAGATAGACAAATAAATCCTTACAAGAACTTCAATACTCCAAATCTAAAATAATGCTTATTCCTCCCCTACCAATGAGAATATCAGAGATATTGTTCTTGAAAAAAGGTCTATATTGCTTACTATAAAAACATGGAATTCTTCCTCAACTTCCATTTAATAAATTCAGATTTTAAATAGGTTAAGACTAGTGTATTCATTGTTAGTACGTAGTAGTTGAGTAGAGTGAGTGAAGGTATTTGCAATATTCTAAGACTATAGAAATACCTGGACAAGAAAAAAGACAAGTAGAAGCAATTCAGTAACATAGTCTTCAACATAGCACACACATCATAAAGCTTGTGGATTCCTTCAGTGATTTGGACCGTAAATCTGAAAAGGACCTTGGTGTGCTTATACCAGCAAATGCACCAAATAACTTTCACCCAAGTAGAAGTATATGTAAACACGTGAAGCATTTAGTAAAACTTTATGTATCAATTGAGATTAACTTTATGTGTTGGCCGCAACTTAACATTTCATTACACCGGTGAATATAGCGCCCTTACTAAAACTTTATGTATCAGTTGAGATTAAGTTTCTCATCTCATCACTGGTGACTAACATTTGCTTGATTAGCTTCAAATTTAAAACCAGAAATCCGTTACGAATTCTTCAAAACCAGAAATTGAGAAATTTGTGGCTTGGCTCATCTGTGAACAAGGTAATTGCAAGGTTCTAAGCCTCTTTATCTGAGCCAGAACCATCACGCCATAAACTAATCGCCAAAGATGACCCTACCCCGCCATGGTTTGCCGACTACTATAATAAACTCACATCTGAAAACACAAGTTAATGGGAATTATTAACAGGGGAAACAAACAATAACAGAAGACAGTAGGAACCATGCATAAGCAATTGTCTGCAAGTTTTGCCCACTTTTGTTCAATATAAAATTTCCTGCTTGCTGATCTAATACATCAGAAATCAAATCCTCCAATGCATTATGCTGTCTTGAGTTTTTCACACAAACACATGTGTGAATAAATAAAATAGTTCCCTGGTTTATGCATTTGAAAGATAGATGACAAGAAATTCTTCCACATGTATGTGGTAAATCAGATATGAAGTATCCGTCGCGCACAAATGCACGCACCTTTTAATGTCCTCTCTGACCCTTATCGGACTTCTAATTTCTATCACCCCTAATTAAAAAGCTTCTATTGTTCCAGTTCCATTGTATCCTGGTGCATGCTACAAGTACGAATGTATTTTCTGACTGGAGAGCAAGTGATTCATCTGTTACCATGGACCATGGGATAAGTACTATATTGCCAACTCCAAAAATGGACCGAAGCTTTCCGTAGATATTGAATTTAAGAAAACAGACACTCATTCTTATACTGTAGTTTCACAAGATGAAATCTTGTTGGATATATGCTTCAGAATAAGAACGACGGGTCTATGAATTCACGGATCTAAGAAAATGCACAATATGCCCTTGTTCTTGCACAAAAACCTAGGAGTCTCTAATAGAGGAAATCACTATTCAAATGGTGTGATCGATCTCATACAAAGAAAACTATGTTCTACAACGAATCATAGTACAAAAAATGTTAGATTAACAGAGATGTTTTCTGGCAGATTGTTTCATTCTTCAATGTGCTGTTGCTTATATCACTAAGAATTAAAGCTCATGTATGACATAGTTTTGAGGTGCTGCACAATTGATTACAAATACATTTCACAGATGATTGTAATAATCATTAATGTATGCCTGCAAATAGAACTTAGATTTCATGAGATGAGAATCTAATTTCAGCAGTAGCAGGGGACGGCAGAAACTATCGAAATTGCATTTCCTATCAAAGTAATACACTAAAACTAACAAAAACAATTTTTTCAGTGGCGAGTTTTTCAACATAAGAACTTTGACAAAAATCTTCTACTATGAATTACATGATCCTCTTAGAAAAATCTAATACCGTAAACCTTTGATGTGTTCACTGTTATTCAATTTAATCTGCACTTGCTCCCTTCCCCTGCACACAGCTTATATCTAATTGCAAACATCTTATGTGGAAAATAGAGATAGGTCGTGAAGGACAAAATAAAGGGTAAAACAAATGAAAGAGGTAACCAATTTGCATTAAAACCCACTGCCATTTCAATGGAAGAACAACTACAAGTATATCGGAAATTTGTTTCCAACAATCTAATCAAGCAGTAGTTCATAAACAGACTCGCCTATTTCCTTTTTATCAACTTCTTAATGTTGCACTAAATAGAACACTAAAAATTACAAAAGGAAATCAATCCAGCACAACTAGTTTCTGATACTCGGGGCCAGCGATGGCAGCTTCCATGGCTTCTACAGGGCTTATATCACCTTCGTTATCCAAGAACAATGTCAGCAGATTCTTTGAAAACCCACTTACCAGCGCCACTCCTTTCTGAGTGGATGGCACCGGGGTGGCTTTCGAGTCTCTCAGATTCCAAAAAACTATCTGAGGCACAGCAGAACCATACCCTTTCTCTCTGTACTTCCTAGTAATAGCTTGGTAATCGGTCTCCCAAGAGTTTGCAGACGCTTGATCAAATTCCATGTCACTGAAGACAAAGATCCTCTTGATCATCTGATCCTCCTTGAGATTCCCATTGACAGCCACATCCAATATGCGATCAAACACTTTCTGGAAATC
>Ga0099826_10003859_pt1 | contig 10329 bp, 7 predicted proteins | sample Mtrugardesep15_FD_76830 | JGI IMG/M metagenome (GOLD analysis project Ga0099826, IMG submission 76830) | Root nodule microbial communities of legume samples collected from California, USA - M. trunc garden sep15 | ecosystem: Host-associated > Plants > Roots > Nodule | place: USA: California...
GCCTCACTGCAGCCTCGTTTTTCTTCATGTGCTGACTCTTGTTGTCCTTGGCAGTGACGGCTGTTTCATTAGATGCCGGAAAATTCCTTTTGTCCTTAGTTTGAGAGCCAAGAGCTGGTTTTCTTCCGTTGTCACGGTTCTTGTTGAATGGTGCACTCTTTCGAATATCTGAAAAAACATTCCCCATTTACAATCATCAATTTAAGACGAGGGGAATTTAGATACAGAACCGTAACAACGAAAGCTAGGTAGACTAAACATATGAAATGCAAATTCAACTCACTTCCATCATCATCCATGCCGTCAAAGAACTTCACATCGTCCAGATATATACAACACAAGGAAAACCCAAATTCAGTTTCATATATGCAAGCCTTTGAAATGTAAGTTTGAGAAGAGAAAAAGGAAAAGCATAAATATACCTGTGAGAGTTCAATTGTACCGGTTGGGGCAACAAAGAAAGCCCCTTCGTCCAAAGGAGGTGATGGAAGTCCTCCTTCTTCCTCTTCTTCATTTTCAACAACAGATGGATTTCTGGAGTCTGGCGTGCCTTCTTCTGAAGCTACAAACATTCGATAACAATTTTCCAACAAGAATTAATTTTGAAATCAAATAAAAAACCAACATTATCGTACTCATCATTACCACACTAATAAGGTAGATAAAAAATTCTACCTGCAACAGGTGTGGTTGTTGTCGCCTTCACCCACGCATTGACCAGTTCTTTCCATCCACTAGAAATTAAAAAACATTAAACAGGTTTAGAATTTGAGTTGTTCGGTATCCAATTGAAAACATTTAACATATTTGCAATCTCAACCATTAGAATGATATGAATCAAAATAATAATGGCCAAGTCATTCACCTATCTAAAGTTTGTCATCAATGTGAACATCAAGGACACATGACTAACTAAGAAAATGGTTCAAATTAACCAAGGCTTATAACTAGTGACCATGATTATGGAATCGGTGCATCACCCTAATTAGTTAAGGATAAGGATAGTGAACTGCATATTGAACAACATAGCAGCCATGATTGTATAAAGTAAACCACAATTCGCAGACGAGAAACAGATATCCATTAAGAAACTAAATCATACTCTATGAGAGTCCGTGCTAGTTGACGGATATCCTTCGATCCATGCTTTCTTAGATGATTCACAGCCTTTCCAATCTCAGTTGACTGCACAATTTAATTTCTGATTGTTAGAGAACAGTCTTAAAAAAAGCACTATAGAAACAACACAAAGTTCCCCCAAAGCTACAAAGAAAGATCAATTCTAACCTTCAGAAGATCGACACAGAGTTGCATGAGTTGAAGCCTCCTCAGAGACTCAAACAGCACCGAGTCAGACTGTAGCAACATGAAACAAGCATCACTAATCAGTGATCATAAGACACAAATGAATTCAACCTTCAAACAAGTACAAAAATGCCATCCAAAAAAACCATATCAAAGACATATCCTTTCCAAGAATCACATCAAACATTCGAGAAAATTACAATTCAAAGAATCAAGAACTAATGCATCAGTATACAAACAACAAAGACTATACCTCATCTTCATGGTTATTGAGAATCTCTTTAATCCTCGTAACCTCAGCAACAAGTTGTGATTGCTCTTCAAGTTCATCAGTCAAAGCTTCAGCTTCACCAAAGCTGTAATTGCTAATAGGGTTAGCATCCATCACTCCATTTTCTTCCCTACTACAATCCACCTTACTCTCTTTGCTAGCACCCTCTCTAACAGAACTTCTCTTGCCAAGTTCATCACTATTATCATCATCAGGCACAGACAATTCAACCTTCTCACACCCCTTACAACGATTCAGCATAACAGAAAACAATCTCTCAGCAATTCCATCTCTCCTAGACTTAAACGCCTTTGGACAATCAGAAGCAGCAACAACAATTGCATGGTCAATTATATCGAAAATATCCGAATTCGATGAACGAAAGTAACTCCTCCACTGATCAAGTGACCCTGACTTCATCTTCAATCCAAAACAACAACAAAAAATTCAATCTTTCAACAGCTAGATCCAAATATGTTATAATAAACAATCACCCACGATTCAAAACTCAATTTTTTCTCACTTGGGTCATTGAAAATTGATATGATTCTTCTTCTTGTATTGATCTTGAACCCTGATTAAAACAATGACGAAAGAATGATCAAAAGGGTGAATATTTTAGTCTGAAAGAATAATAATCAAGAATCAAATTCTTGAAAGTTTGTAAATTTATTAACTTTAATTTAAATTTGATATTCTGGGGTATCCCATTTAGGAAAATTTGATTGGATCAATGTTCCGTAAGAAAATTGGATATGATGATGATGATATGGTTTTGGATTTGGAACAGATTCGGTAGCAAGAAACAACATAAACCAGAAACAAGAAAACAACACATACACACAAACACATATATGATAACAAATTACTACGTTGTGTGTTGTGTAAAAAATATTGTATTGTTTCACATTTTTCTGGTGTGAATAAAAACCAAAAACCTCAAAAAGAAATAACCTTTATGTTTTTTGTTTTTTAAGGTACAAAAAAACATCTAAAAAAAAAAGCGATTTTTAAGGAAAAAAATAAGGCACCTGAAAAACTTAACAAGAAGAAACTGCAGATTCATCAGTATAACAAAAAACAAAAACATAATCATAATAATATCTACCTATGTAGATTGTAACAGTTTTCTTTAATGTATACGTAATGTTGCACTATGATGGTATGTTATATGAATAGTCCAATACCGCGTGCGTATGAAAAAGAAAACTTGGTGCTTTTGTTTCTCTTGCAACAAGAAGTACTTTTAGAGAGAGAAAGAAGAGAGAAAAGGGTTTTATGAATTGTGATGATGCCTTTTGGTTGAGTTTTGACTTTGATCGAAACACAATTTGGTTTGGAGAAAGAAAGATTAGAAAAAGAGCAACAGAAGATGTGGAGAAAGAGAAGTGCTAAGTTCTGTCTCTTTGTGCTCGTTTTTCGACTGATTTTTCTTAAACTAATTTTGCTATATTTTGGGCCCATAAAAAAATATTAGAATATATTTATTTAAAAAAAGAAAAGAATTTATATTATATTTGCGATATTGTTGATATAATTGAAAAATATAAGCACAATTTGTTATAATTTAAAGTCACAAATATTTACAATTGTATTTTTTTTATTTTTAAATCTAAATCAAAATTTTATGTATAACGCTCGTTTATAATTTATAAATTTTAACACAATAAAAAGAGGAAAATGTCCATTGATTCGTTGGCTATATATATTTTCTCTTCATTATTTTGTATTCTTTTTAATTTGACTAGTTTTATATTCTATTTTCTATTCAACTTGATTTTTTTGGGTTGAAATTTTATTCAACGGTTTGTTTCAATATACTCTTATAATAAATATGTTGTTTCCATACAAAATAAAAATTTAACATACAAATGAAAAAGTTAAAGATAAGATTATAATAATCACGTCCACTATATATTTGCGGAGATATTTTATGAACTTATTTAAAAAATAGCATAATTGGTTATAAAAAAAACAACATAATCGATAAGCATACACCTTATTAATGAATCAAATCATTTACGGGCAACAATACTGAAAAGGTACATTCGCATAAGAAGGCATAATCGAACAATTTGAATGAATTTATGCGTAATTTTTCTTTTTAACAGTATGTTCGTGTAAGTTAAATCTAATAACGAGTAATTTGATTGAATTTATGTGTAATTAATTCTTTTTGACGAATGTTCGTGTAAGTTAAATCTAATAAAAATGACTTAATTTTTTTGCCGGAATAAAAATGATTGAATTTAAGACTTTCTATACAAGCATTCAACTAAATCAAACAATATTCCTAAAATAAAAAAACTAAATCAAACAATAATACCATATTTTCAAGTTATTCCCTAAAATATCTCTAACAAAATATATTAGTTGATTTGATTAGTTACTTTCTTAAAATGTCTCTAAAGATAACTAATTAATATGATTTTTTTTTTGTAGGTGTCAACTCATTAATATGATTTGAATTCTTGAGTAAAAAAGATATACATGGAATATTCATAAAAAACAATCATATCAAATAAAAAAATATTATAAGAAAGTAGGTAGTGAATGTGGTGCGATATAGATAGGGCCGAGAAAGCGGTTCTGAAAGAGCGAGTCATGTGGGACCCTAGACTCAGTGCTTAAATTCAACTGAGTTTTTTTTAGTTCCAAATTTATTTTGCTTTATTTTTATTTTGCTTTTTTAATCTCATATTCTTCGAACATATCCAAATCTTTCTGTTTAGATATAAGTATTAGGAAAAGATCTACTCTATCTCTTTCCTTATGCATATATTTTTTTAAGGATAAATTAAAAAATAACTTTGATTGATAACCAAATTTTTAATATAATTTCACATTTTTTACTCTTTAATTCATTCTATCATTTATTCGATATAACTAGTGGAAAGACGAGAATCACCATTTTTTCGAGTATGTGTTTGTTTGTCCAAATTTTCTATTGTATTTTGTTAATTTATAGTATATATAAATATAGATGAAAGATCACATATTTGAATATTGAAAAGTCAAAAGAAAATAAAATCGTGAATTTGAAGCTTAAAAGATCATATGCAAAAGACCAAAATGACAAATTAAAATGAAAAAAGATAAAAGATCAAAATGTTATATGAAATTAAGTTAAGAAACTAAAAATACAATTTTACCTAAACTTTATGAGCTACAAATAAATAAAAACAAATATTTTTTGAAAAATTGAAAGTTTAAAATAGATAGATAACTCATAAGGTTTCGATTCAATAATAGGAGTTTTATTTTGTGACCTAAGGACGAAGTTAAAATTGCAACATATGATATGACACTTATAAAATGATCAATAAGTTCTCATTCTTTTCAATCTATTTGGGTTAGTTTACGGTATGACTTTTAACTTACAAGTGTGTTCTTCCTCAATGTCCAAAATTCGTTTCTCCTACGGATGTGTAGAAGATTCAAATTTTAGTTTTTCCTAATTCACAATTTTGTTCAAGACAAAAAATCATAACTTTTTGGTAAAAGAATACAATTAATTTGAAATTGAATAATGATTTATTTTTAATAATATTTTAATATTGCACATAATTATAGTCAAAGACAACAATAGTTAATATTACTAGTAACAAAAGATGATATGACCACAAGTTTTTTTAAGGAATATGAACACAAGTCTTAAAAAGAACAAATAAATACAACAAAAAAAATAAATATAATAAAAGTTTCCCAAAATTTGACATTTGAAAAGAAACCGAAAGAATGTATAAAATACTTTTTTTTTTAAAAAAGAAAATGATTTAGAGTGAGAAGAAGGCGCTCGGTGTATGATAAGAAAGATTTTTTAACTCAAAGATCAATTACAAAGATATTTATATCTCTCCAAAGACATTAATAGTGCTCAAACCTGAAACCTTTAAAGATATCTAAAAAGTCTTCTTTTGTCACATGAAAATTGTTCTATTTAATTATCTGACACCAATTAAAAAAATATATATGAATAAAAGAAATCATTTTTACTTTTTCTCCATTACTTTTCTTAGGAACTTCATTCGTAATAAACTATAACAAAAATAATAATTTGAATTGAAAAGTACCATGACAGTTTCATTAGTAAATTAATCCCTTATAATTTTTGCAATCAAATTTGAAACTTCCTCCTTAAAACTTATTCAATGTCATTTAGTTCTCTTATCAAGCTACCTTAATATTAGTCATTAACTATTCAACTAGCATAACTAGATAACTTTATTTTAAATAACTAACTACCTCAATATATATATATATATATATATATATATTATTGTTCTCTCCTCGTTTCATATTAATAATCTTATTTGCAATATTCATTAACCCCATCCTTTCACAATAGTTTGAACTCATATTCTTATATGATATTGTCGATGCAACTACCCATTAAGTTGTGTTTACAGGACAATATGTTTAAGTTATTCAGTCAAAAAATGTTCTAATTTAGTGAATAGGTAATTAATTGATACCTTTGCATCACACAAGGCATCTTTTACGCTGTGTGCGATGCAGTTGGCTGAGGGTCATGATCCAAACCTTGAGGTAAAAGACTTTCTTCAGAATATTATTGCTTCGCTAGACAATGTAGAGAGCCACCCTGCAGTTGTTGTTGTCCAGACTGTGACATGTGATTGGAAGTGTAATTTTCGATGCTCGGTCAACTTTTGTTAAAGATAAGCAGATTATTGATGTTATTCTGATAGCAAACAAGATGGTAGATGAGACCCGCAAGTCGAAGAAGGAACTTATGTTGTTTAAAGTATGTTTTAAGAAGGCTTATGACTCAATTGATTTGGGGTATAGATGCAGTCATGGGTAGAATGTCTTTCGCGACTTTGTGGAGAAAGTGGATTAAATAGTGTGTTAGTACGGCTACAACATCTCTTTTAGTTAATGGTAGCCCCACATATGAATTTCCTCTTGAAAGGGGTATGTGTCAAGGCGATCCTCTTTCACCCTTCTTGTTTCTGTTGGCGGCGGAGGGTTTGAATATCATGGTGAAAGCCATGGTTAATTATAATATCTTTACGGGTTATGGCATTGGTTTGTCTAATCTGGCGTTCGTTTCCCATCTTTAGTTTGCTGATCACACGTTACTGCTAGGGGGCTAATGTTTGTGCTTTGCGGGTTGTTCTTGTTCTCTTTGAGGCGGTGTCTGGATTGAAAGTAAATTTTCATAAAATCATGTTAGTGTGGGTTAACATTACTTATTCTTGTTTGAGTGAGGTTGCATCTATTTTGAGTTGTAAAGTTGGTAAGGTACTGCTCATGTATTTGGGGTTGCCTATTGGTGGTAATCCGCATTGTTTTGGCATGATCGTTGGATTGGTGGTGTTCCTTTTCTTATGCATTTTAGGCGTCTATTTAACTTAACTGATAATAAATCAATCACGGTTAGGAACATGTTTTTGCTCGGGTGGGAGGAAGGGAGAAGCGTGGAAGTGGATGAGGAGATTGTGGGTGTGGGAGGAGTGAAGGAAATTATTATATGATGTTTCTTTGCGGTCTAGTTCTTCCAGTAGATGACAATGACTTTTGGATCCCCTTAGTTCGCGACGTATATGCTATGCTTACTTCTCAGGAGTATTCACATGTGCATTCAGAGACAAACTTAATTTGGCATAAACAGATCCAGTTGAAGGTTTCAATTTTTGTGTGGCAGTTGCTTCATGACAGATTGTCAACTAAATCAAATTTGGTTGCACATGGTGTTATCTCTTCATATGAGTGACTTTGTGTGGCGGGGTGCGGTCGTGTGGAGGACGCGCATCATTTGTTTCTCTCTTATATAACATTCAGCTCTCTATGACCGTTAGTGCGGTCGTGGATTGTATTCGAAGGGACGTATACTCAGGTTATTTCAAATCACTTTTCTCAGTTTATATTTTATACAGATGGTCTGAAATCGTGGTGGTCGTTTCCTTCAGCCTATTTGGCTTCTTTGTGTCTGAGTTGTGTGGAATGAACGTAACGTGTTATTTAAGTAGAAAGAAATACTATATTTCAGTTATTAGAAAAAGTCAAGTTATATTCTTTATAGTGGTTGAAAGCTAAGAAAGCCAATTTTGTTTTTTGTAGTCATTTGTGGTGGTCGAGCCTGCTTTTGTGTTTTGGCATCGTCTAACTTGTTTCTGTATTCACGTTCAAACTTTGTAAATTTCAGTGGTCTTTTTGATACGCCTTGTGCTGAAAATATTGCTTGTTCAGTGTTAATATAATTCATTTTTGCTTGTTAAAAAAAAAATTAATACCTTTGTATATAATAAGTTCTTCGTGTGTTTGTATATTAATGAGTAATTAATTAATTAAGTTTTACATATACTTATCTATTTTCAATGTAATTATTAGTGTTTGAAATTCGGGAGAAATTACTATATTCAATTATTGAATGTTTTGAGCTAAAAAAAACTGTGGAAGAGTGAGTATCATCAAAAGAAAAAGCTGTGGGTGATGGACACATAGAATGATAGAAATGGGTATGGGTAGGTGGTGGATGGTCAAGAAGTTGACGTGTTGTTATTTGGAAGTGAGAGACTATGGTGGTGGCGGCGACGCATCAAGTTCACTGCACCGTCACACATGATTTTATGATATAAACTTTGTATTTTTTTTCTTCTACAGTCTCATGGCTAGATTTACACGCTATAATTGTGAAGAAGCATAAAACTCGATGTTCAAACCACATCTTCGGGACAAATTTGTTTTTTTGTTTTTATACAATCCTTAATATTTTATTTTTTTTGGTTACTGTCACTCCTTAATGTGTTTAGAAGCTTGTGTTTAGAAGCTTTTTTTTTTTGTTTTTGGTTACATAATATGTTTAGGAGATTTAATTAATAGCCCTATTAATTTAATAAATAAAAAGAATACTAAATTAATATTATCAATGACAGTAATTCATGTGTTTATCTTTTTGTTATTTTTATCACACTAACATTTAAAAAATTAGAGCAAGGATTTCAGACCACCTGGGTTATTCGAAGGGACGGATACTCGTGTTATTTCAAATCACTTTTTGTGTTTGGGTGTGGTTCTAATGAATCAGCGGATCATCTATTAATTCATTGTCCTACTATCGGTGAGATATGGCAACTTGTGAAAATGTGGATTGGTGTGTATTCGGTGGATCTCCAACATATAAATGATCATTTTAAATAGTTTGCTTACTCTTCGAGAGGTTTTAAACTCAGTCGTTCGTTCTTGCAACTTATTTGACTTTGTACTGTTTCAGTGATATGAAATGAAAAGAATCATAGGTTGTTCTCTAATAATGCTAAATCAATTATGCAACTACTGGAAAGAATCAAAATTAGGTCTTTACAGTGGCTGAAAGCTAAATATATCTGTTTTTCTTTTGGTTACTATATGTGGTGGCAACAACCTCTTGTCTGTTTGGGAATTGGTTGACTGTCTTTTTTATATATATTCAGGATACATTGTTGTATTTTGTTATGCTTTTCTTTGTTCACCTTGTGCTAGAAAGTAGAACATTCGCGCTTGCTTTGAAGTAGTTTGATTGATCTGTCATTGGGTCATTTGAAAAGAATGCAACTCAAGAATTTTTAACAATAACATATAGATTCATGATCAACTTCTTAATAGTATTAAGATTCATGGTGGTGGCTGAACGCGAATAGCCTAAGTTTTTCCTTTGATTTTTATTTTTGGTGGTCTTCGTCGTCTCTCTGTATGGGGTATTATCTTTGTAGTTAAGACTCTTATTTCTTTTGTGTCTTTTTTATTTGGTGTTTTGACTCTTTGTATTATTTTTCTTTAGACGCATCTTATGCTTAATTGAGACGGTTTGTTTTTTATATATTGCATTTGGCTTCTTAGAAAAAAATAAACAAATAAACATGCTTCCCTTATTATTATTAACTTTTTTTAAGAATCATGTGTACCTCTAAAACTATATTATATCTATACTATATATAAAGAAAACTATCCTTTCAGCACTTTTGGGTTGGATTTTTCTTTTCAAAAATAGCCTTAATTTTCAATACAAATAACACATGTCACAAATAGATAAAAATAAATTTAAATATTATAACAAATGTAACAAATACGATATGAATATATGTATACTTTTTCCCTTTGTTATTTTTAAAATATAACAAACTAGATATGTATATATATACTTACTTTTTCATCATCCCAATTATACCCTTAAACAACTTTTTCTATAATAAAGATTGTTGTTCGTGTTATTAAAAAAAGCAACAAACATTTATATTTTTATTTTTAATCAAAACCAAAATTTTTAAAAAAAATATACCGTTCATAATTTTCAAACGTTAGCGCAATAAAAAGAATGGAATAACGTGTCCATCTATTCGCTAGTACATGATAGTAAAATGCTTCACAATATGTTCATAAAAAAAAATGCTTGACAATGTACTCTTTTTGCTGAATTTTGTTTTTTGTTGAACACATGGATTATTTTCTTCTTTCTTCATAATACAGAAATCGGAATCCTATTCAAGAGGAATGTGCCTTGGGAAAATGCAGGAGCATAATATTTATCCAACAATAAGAATATTCTGTAATTCACGGAGTAAAAGAGAAGAATATTCTCTTATATCAGCAAATGGCATAATATCTTTTTATAGTAATCTATTAGAAATTTGATCTTTTAATTAAACCCACAAACTGTATATCGACTATTATCATATTTTTTTGGGTACTATTATAGCTAGGGGCAAAAATAAGAACGAACCAAATTTGTACAAAAAAAAAAAAAAAAAAAA
>Ga0099826_10003860_pt1 | contig 10329 bp, 4 predicted proteins | sample Mtrugardesep15_FD_76830 | JGI IMG/M metagenome (GOLD analysis project Ga0099826, IMG submission 76830) | Root nodule microbial communities of legume samples collected from California, USA - M. trunc garden sep15 | ecosystem: Host-associated > Plants > Roots > Nodule | place: USA: California...
CATTGGAACAATTTCAGAGACTCAAAAGATATGGAGGACTTCTCAAGCTCTTGGTAACATAGCCTTTGCCTATTCCTATGCCGTGGTTCTCATTGAAATTCAGGTATACCTTTAGAAAATGGAATTCGTATTAAGATGTTAGTTGTTGGATGAAGATCAAACAATTCATGTTTTTGAGTTTATATTTGACACAAACTTGAACTAAGTTCCGAAACTACAATATGAATCATCTAATCTTCATTCAACAATCAAGACGGTTCAACTAGTTAAACCATGAACTAACATTTATTTAGAACATTTGTGTTGGGACTTATATCCGTCTAATATTCTTAATATTTCAGGACACATTGAAATCCCCACCATCTGAGGCAAAATCAATGAAGAAAGCAACCAGAATAAGTATTGCAGTGACCACAATATTTTACATGCTCTGTGGCTGCATGGGATATGCTGCATTTGGAGATGCTGCACCAGGAAATCTTCTAACTGGTTTTGGTTTCTACAATCCATATTGGCTAATAGACATAGCAAATGCAGCTATAGTAGTTCACCTTGTGGGAGCATATCAAGTATTTTCTCAACCAATCTTTGCCTTTGTAGAGAAGAGTGCAACACAAAGATGGCCCAACATTGACAAAGAATACAAAATTGAACTTCCTTGCCTTCCACGTTACAAGTTGAACTTATTCAGATTGGTTTGGAGGACAGTGTTTGTTACCTTAACCACTGTTATATCCATGTTGCTTCCGTTCTTCAATGACATCGTTGGAGTCATAGGTGCATTGGGATTTTGGCCTCTAACAGTTTATTTTCCCGTGGAGATGTATATTGCACAGAAGAAAATCCCAAAATGGAGTAATAGATGGATTTGCCTACAGATATTCAGTTTTGCTTGCCTTATAGTATCACTTGCTGCTGCTGTTGGATCAATTGCTGGTGTCTTGCTTGATCTAAAGAAGTACAAACCATTTCAATCAAATTATTAAACTTCCTTAGACTTGCTATATGTAATGTACGAAACTCTTGTATTAGCAATTATATGAATACGATGACTATGGTTTTTGCTTGTATGTACAATTATGTTATAAATCAATTGAATTATTATGTTCCAGTTTCTTTATCTCTTTTGTTTGACAAAAATTGTAATCTATTATCTTTTTGAATCGTTTTATTGGATATACCAATTTATTACATTCAGTATTCTTTTATGCATTGTGATTTATGACCATTGAAGTAATGTAAGAAACTCCTATATTGCCAATTATATGAATATGATGGCTACGGTTTTGTTTTGTATGTACGATTATGTTATAAATACGGTTTTGTTTTGTATGTACGATTATGTTATAAATCAATTGAATATTTGAATTATTACCACCCATTATCTTTCTCTATTTTTGATCCATTATCTTGTTAAATCAATTGAATATACCTATTTACTATACATACAATTCTCTTCATGCATTGTGATTTATGACCATACCATCCCTAAAAATAAGTATTCTAGAATACCACAAGCCATTTTCAATCTAATACACATTATCAAAGAAAGTAAGACGCATTACTCAATTATATAAATTAGTCAAATAAAGAAATGATAAAATAATTAGCGTATTTTTATTTTTAACTTTTCATGGAGGAAAACCACACATTTTCTTTTTTGAGGAAAGCACACATTTACCAACAGACCCTTTATATATTTTCTTTAATATCACTTTTACTTTATTTTAATTAAATTTCTCTTTATTTTAAGGAAATTTCTCTTTAATATTAGTTTTACTCAGTTTTATTTCCATGGTAAAACAAACACCAGGAATTCTCACCACTTAAAAATATTGTCTTTAAGTAATTAAAATGTAAAAAGAAAATAAGTTAAAATTGCCATTTTATTTGTGCTCAACTTTATTTACGTTCGTCTTTAATATGTGCCGAATGCATTGAAGTATTCGTCATTTACATCCAGGTTCTCATCGAAGGAGGAAAAATGTACTTTAGAACATACCCAGAAAATGTATGTGAAGAATATAACCCACAACAAATGAAAACGTGCTTAAGTTTTTAATAAACTTGAGTTTGTTCTCCCAGCACCAAACAAAATAGTTGAACAAGCTTAACTGAATACTAATGACAAACGATGCTTAAAACTACTATCAATTGTGGATTGCAGGGGGTAAATAGAGGTTTGTTAAAAATATTCAACTTATTGCTATAGCCTCTACTTGATGATAATTTGTGCAAATCACGTACATAACAGAACAATAATGGTTTATTCACATTCCAGTAACTGACATCACTGATTTCTAATGAAATAAATATTCATGTATAATTCTCAGTTTTTGATGTAAATCCACAACAAGATGGTATATATTCAAGACATCATGCTATAATAATATATCACAGGTGGAAAAGAAGGGCATCCCATGACCACATCTCTTGAACCAAAATTAAGAAAAGAAAAAAGAAAAGGGATCGCTTGTCGGCTTCTGAGCCCTCACTAGACAAGGATAATGAATAATAAAATTGATAGCACAAAAAGACATTTTACATCAACAAAACATGCTACATTTATAAAACATGTAGAAAAACACAACAACCCCAGGAAGAACATCAATGACAACCAAGAAGGCCAGACAGGGAAGCAAAACAATGACCACATCTAGACTCTAGGTAACTGACATTTTACCAACAAGGCATCCTAACTTCAATCAAAACAATTATGCAACTGGGGAGGCAGCAGAAACAGGGTTGTGGTCTCCTCTGAATAGAACTGTCCAACAAATTACCTTGAAGTATATATTAATCCATGAAAGATTAGAACAGCTCCTCAGAATTGAATTTATTCCATGCTTCCTGTCATAAATAAATTATCAACCTTTCAGCAAATAGTGAAAGCAGAGTATTCTAGACTTGGCTAATATTATATTATACCTAGAGTCTTGACAAAAATGCACGGCGCCATTCAAACATTTTTATGAAAAAGAAATAAGAGAATTAGGGCCTGTTTACTTTCTAAAATCATTTTCAGTTTTCATTTTCTAAAATTTGTTTATTTTAAATTGCTAATAAGGAAATGGAAGACTCGTGTAATGAACAATTACGATAAAGAAAAGATGAAAGGCAAGCTAGGAAGAATGTATTTTTAGGAAGAATTGTTTATTTTTGTGTATGTATGTTTTCAAAAATTATAAAAGGAAATGGTGAGGGGAATATTGGATCTATACTCTCTTATGTTTATTATATGATATGAAAACGATAATGGAAAATATGGTAAGTAAATAGGCCCTGGTATTTAAGTATTGAAACTGAAAATATCAAGTAAATAGGCCACAATATCTTTGTTTAGGAAACAATGAAAACAACACAAATTTGTTCTCACTGTTTTTATACAAAACATTGAAGACAGTAAAAAGTGAAAATAAGTTGACATTTTTGTAATAAAAAATGATAATAGAAAATGTTTCCTAAAACCAAACAAGCAGTAAGACTCTAAGCTGAAAGAAAAATATGGATTGAGATGAGGAAATATGTGAGCCCTCACGAGCAGAGTGTGAAAACCACAAAGTTTAAGAATCAAAACGAAACCAAGCAACAAATAAACTGACAATCTTTGAAGGCAGCACATCACAGTAAACCCCTACCATAATATTTTTTTTATATATATAAATTTCTTGATTATAAAGCACATAAGATGGTCAGAAATACCTTGAGTAGGTCAAACACCTTTTCTGCAATATATTTTTGCTGAAGAGTGGCACCCTTCTGCTGTACTTTATCTGGATGAATACACAACGTAGCTTTCCTATAAGCCTTCTTAACAGCAGCAGCTGTAATCAAATCAGTTAAACCGACTGGCTGCCAACCACATTCAGGCCACAGCACCTGATAATCATTCATGAAGGAAACAAGTTAACATCATTGATAGATTCTCCGGTCAAAAAATGGTTCACACTAATTATGTACCAAAAACAATAACACCTTAAATACACAAACAAAGGCACTGTTTTGGCTCATTCAAAATTTAAATGCATGAACCTTTGAGTGCATAAGGAAGACTGTCCGTGTGGACCATGAAGAATACAGTCCAACATTAGACCACTTGTAATATGTTAAGCATATATTGCTATTTTATTCAATGATTAAGATCTCTGTCTGGTAACTTGGATGTTGAGAATTTATGGTAATTGTGCTTTAGGTCCTTTTGTTTCTCCTGAAGCCTTCACCCTGAGGTTTTCTGACCATTGAACAGAGAGTGCGTCAAAAGGGAAATCTCCAGAGGTGGAGCACGAGGAGCCAATCAAACCATGCAACGTGGAAGGTCTCGACGTGCGTTCCAGGTACAACAAAAAGATTCGGGCGACTCTGATACCTCCAAAACCAAAGGGAGTGTGTTCACATAGGGTGGGGACCACCAAAAAAATCCCCTTGATACTACTACAATTCTTCCTCCACGATGAAAAGCAAAATCTCTCTCTAGATGAAAATTCTCAATTCAACAATCTAAACAAAAACTGGCAAATGACGAAAATCATGCCCAGGTTGATGGCATTTCAATCGCCGTTTCCCTACCCACTCACAGGTTGGAAATGGTGAGTGAAAAGGGGAAATGATAGATTCACCCTTCACACACCAATTCAATTTAGGGAGTGCACCTCCTTACATGCAATATTTAATTCTTAAATACCTCACCATACAAATGCAAGTATCTTATATAAGGAAGTACTGAATTTGCCATATTGAGAAACCTATTGTAGGCTAGGCAGTAAACTTGGGGGTCCAGCTGTGGACCATATGTTATGTGGCCCACATGGCATAAAATTATGGAAACAAGTTGCTTTGACTCTCTCACCTTCCCCTGAATTGACTGAAATTGAATTATGACCACATCATTACATTCTTTTCAAAATCAGACAAACCTCTCTCATAAGGACGTGGTCTTCTGTAGGCTAATATCTGATCAGATATTGCAACAATCAATGATATCTTTTGCAGGAAATAGACATATTAGTTGCACCTTTAGTAAACAGAGCAACTCAGTCCTAAATCTATACAACCAGGACAGTTTTAAAGCGAGCACAACCATTCACTTCTAGCCCTAGAAGGTGAATTTGACAATCAGACAAAACACATGAGAAAATATGTCCAACAACACAAGAATTCCAGTATAGCATATGTTTAAATTTGGACCCAAGAATTGAAAAAGTAAAAGAAAAAAAGAGATGATCCACGCATACTACTGCCATGCATGTGCTATACGGATCTGGAATAGGAAACATTCAGAGATATTATTCTGTGCTCTTACTAAGTACATACATATTGCAAGGTGGAGAGCAAAGCTCGTAAGTTTCCCTCTTTTCCTGCAGACCACCGCTTAATTTCAAAATCCAGTGTTTCACCAAGCCTCTGAAATCAATACACAAAAAAATTAAATAACAAGAACAAAACCATATTACAATAAAAACTGCAAAATTTTATCAGCAGCTTCTACAAAATAGTTTTTGCCTGGAACAAGGATGAAGGAATTGGCATTGTAAATGCAGTTATTGCAAATATACGAACAGAAACCCCCTCACCCATATATAGAAAGAAAAACAACACTACTTACACTTCTCTCAGCTTGCTCTCTTTGACTTTGCAAGTCCCGCTGATTCTTCTCAGCCAATGCTTTTGCCTAGTACAAAATATCATGGTCATAGCATAAACAAGTTGGTTAAAAAAATGTGTATTTTTCACCAGTTCTTTGTATCAACTGTTAAGAAACAACAAAGAAAACAAATTAAGAAGATAGATGCAGTGATGCAATAACACATACCACACGCTCCTGAGACCTCTGGTGGCGTTCCAACCTAGCTTTTCGTCTTTCTTCACTTTCCCCATCAACTTCTTGAAACTCTCCAGATGATGGAGGAGCTTCAAACCATAAAAGAGAGAACAAAAGAAGACATGTAAGTGATAGAAACTAAATTGAACTTAGGAAACTGTAGAATTGTGTGGTATTTTATCAAATTAGCCACTGAATTCCGAGGAAGGAAGCCTCTGTCACAGGTATAGATATATAAACTGTATGAAGACAGGAATAGGAAAAGGGAGCCATGCTCCTGAAAATAGGAAAAATGGCGATGAACAGAAAAGAAAAGGCTCCTGTACTGAGAAGGACCCATTCCTATTCTCAGCTTTTCATCCCAAGATTTGCTAGCCTTTTCATGTCATAAAGGTTACCCATCCTCCCCACTCCAATCTATTATTTGTCCCCTCCACCATAATAATGGCAAAATTCTTAAAAGAAGGCCTAGCAGTAAGCAACGGCAAGAACACAGATGCTTTATTTTTTAAAAATTAAAAAACACATTAGATATGTGGATCTGGCTCCTCTAAAGTGAGCAATCCACTTAAAAGTATAACGTGAGTAATATCAACCATTGATTAACAAATCAAACGTATAAAGGGAGTAATATCAACCATTGATTAACAAATCAGAGGTAGATATGTATATAACAAATCATGAGTTTATTAAAATAACAACCTTTGATTTTCTCACTTTACACTTTAGAGGATCCACATCCTATATATGTATATATTTGTTCTATGTGTATTTTCCTTGACTCTTCCCATAATACTAACTACTGCAATCATCCTGGATCTTTCTGCTCTCCTCTCGTAAAATCTTTCTTATCTTTCCCTATTTCAGCATTGCAAGTCATAACAAAAACAAACTACTATTGCATTAATAACACATTAAAAATGCAAACCTACCTCCAAAGATTGAGGTAAGATCATCAACAATATTACTTGATGATGGTGCTTTTTTCATATTTGAAGATCCACTTTTCCTTGTTGCATCTGCCTCCTGAAAACATACAGGTTCAGACACACTTAACAACCAAGTTTTGAATAGATTAAATAAGAGTAGACATGGTTTTCAACCTTCCTTTTTATTTTAGTTTTAATTTAAATCAGATGATTTTAAATCTTTAAATAACTAAATAATAATTACTTGTCATCTTATAAAAAAATAAAGTTGCTTTATTTACAATAGAAATAGAAAAGGTATAACTACCCTCTAACTATATTATCTTTTTAGGATTATTGTTGAAAGATGGGAAGACACCGCCATTATATTTGAATATAGACTATACATTCAAAGAAGAAAAATAAAGAGATCCTCACTGTGGAGTTGTCCCTAAAAGGCCTTGGAGCACTGCTGGGTCTTGAACCCACGCCAAAGAAGGATTCAAGATCATCCCCATTCTTCTGTTGGTTCATCCTAGCAGAAGCAGCAGCCCGCTCTCTGGCCTCGGCAGCAGCCCTTTCTGCAGCACGTTCAGCTTTAACCCGTGCTTCAGTTTCAGCCCTCGCAGCCGTAGCTCTTTCTCGTGCTTCCCTCTCCTTTGCCGCTGCAGCAGCCTTTTCAGCTCTTTCCTTTGCTTCTGCAGCTGCCCTTTCTCGGGCTTCAGCATGTGCCCTTTGCACTGCAGCTCTTTCAGCACGCTCTCGGGCTTCAGCATTAGCTTTCCCAACAGCAGCCCTCTCAGCTCTCTGGCGTGCTTCAGCACCTGCTCGTTCACGAGCTTCTCGTGTGGCTCTTTCTACGGCCTGTCTAGCCTTTTCTCTCTCCTCCCTTTCTTTCATTAATCTTCTTTGCTCCTTTTCCTCTCTCTCCTTTTGCTGCCGGTCACGCTCTAACCTTTCTTGTTTTTCTCTCTCCTCTAGTATAGCTCTGTCATCTTTTTCCGATTGCCCAAATTCTTTGCTTTTAGCAGCCTTTGTATGCTCTCTCTCCCTAACTTCCTTTGCATGCCTAAATTTAGCCTCAGCCCTATCCATTGCTTCCTTCATGGCCGCAGCAGCCGTGTTCATCTCTAACTCATCATCGGGAAGTCCATTTCCACTTTCAGCATCATTACCGTGACTACTGCCCGCAGCAAAATCATCAAGTTCATCAAACTGAGATGTTGGAGATGCTGATGCGGCAGCAGACCTAGGGTCATGAGAGAATCGAGTGGAACCAGGGAAAGAAGAATATTCATTGGCCTTCTTTCTAGTATTGGTAGAACCCGGTGAACCTGTCCCTGACCTGGGAATATGCACTGGCCGTGGAGGAGGGGGTCTTGAAGGCGGTGGAGCAGTGGTTGGTTGAGTAAAAAGAGGAATCTCTGCCACGGTCAGCCATACATCCTCACACGATTCCAAGTTCTCTTCATATTTTGGAGACATGTCTGCCGGAATATTGGCTTGGCCAAAACCACTATTATTATTTGGAGGGGAAGTAGACCTTTGGCCAACTGGTTTATTAGAATCAGATGAAAAAGTAGGCATGTAAAATGGGGGCTGCAGAAAATCCCGATCACTTTCAACGGGAACGTCCTTTTGTGAGTGCCTCTCAGGACTCATCCCAGACAACTTATCAACTGGTTCTTTATCTCTAGTCCAACTTGTGCTTGTGTTCAACCCTGAAGCACTGTTATCCTTACTGCTATTTCTCTCAGATGAGAATGCTGGTACAGATCTTCCGAGCCCATCAAAAGGGTCAATGTCTTCATATATTCTGCCATTTGAAGTTGATGAACTATTATTTTTTGTGGAACTACTAAATTTATTAATTTCTTCCAAAGGGTCTGTGAAGTTGCTTCTGGATGAATCCATTGGGGCTGAAGTTGATGCAAATACTTTGAATGGGTCTTCTGCTTCGACGGAGGTTGTTTTAGATGCACTTACAGTTGGGTCAGAGGACAAACCAATATCAGGAGCATGCCTGTTATTAACACATAAAAATGATTACGACACATCCAACATTGGCGAGATAAACAATATCTATGAAGTGCTCATCAAAGATAACATGGAAAATTATCTTGTTATTTATTCCATTTATCTATGTGTGAGTGCGATAAATATATGTGGTAATTAGATTTTAAAATTAAAAAAAAGGGTGTACACAGCTTGAAACAAAGATTTCTCACTTCTTTTTCCCTTTACTGTTTTATTTCATGGAACACAAAATGTTTTAAAAAGAGAACAAGTTAAAGATGATAGCAGGAAAATGACGTTGTAATAATATGGGCTGGATTCCTATTCCTCTATTCACATACTCCTATTTCCTGTCTACCAAATGAAATACTTAGGGACAACACGATTGTAAGATTTTCAATTTCTAGCACCTAATGGATGAAGCATCCTCAGACAAAGATAAATTTCTTTCTTTGTGGTAGTCCTTGTATGCATCAGCAACCAAACCAAATGAATAATTCACATTATAGGAAGAGAAACACTCAACAAATAAAATCCATTACCCAAGCATAAGAATAAAGGTACGTCTGATGTGAATACAACCACCCTGAGCGGGAAACAAAAATGCTAAACTTAATTTGCATAGGGTGTGAGACATTCTCAAACTCTCAAACTAATTAGGCCTCAAGATTTGATTGCATTTCTTACTCTTTTTAAATCATAAAGTGCACTGAAAGATGGAAAAAATTATAATAGTAGACAAGAGAATAAATAGAAAGCAATAAAAGATAGCAAGAGGAGGTATTTCTGAAGGAAAAAAATATGGTTAGGGGAAAAGTCCAAGTCTCTGGAATACCTGAGTTGCAATACAGATTTTCAATAAATGAACACTATATTCCTCAATATTCAGAGTAACTAGTACCTACCGAACTCCTTCTTTGAACACTATTTTCCTCAATATTCAGAGTAACTAGTACCTACCAAACTCCTCCTTGAGCTTTGTTTAATTGTCAACATATAACCAATGTTACTAAACCATATCTTTCAAATGTGCTATCAGCTATGGGCTATGGCAACTTAGGCTTTGTTTGCGAGTTCGGAGGGGAGGGGAATATAAGAAAAATAGAGAAATCTTCAACATTTATTGAAAGGGTGTTTTTGTAGAGAATGATAAATGAATGTTCATGAAGAAAAATAGACCGCCGAAAACCCTCCCGTTCCAAAGTCCTCTATTACTCCCACTTGCTCCTTTTTTTTCAAAGCCCCCCCTCGCATTGATTACTTCAGAGGCTGATATCACATGAACAATAACTTATGATTGTAATTACAAAATGCAAAGGACATCCAAATGCATTTCAAAGACCTAATACATGATATGCATTAAAAAACTCCTAGAAAGAAAAATAAAAAATTGAATCTTCACTTCACTCCCAAACCAACAGTTTGCAATACATGGATGCTCAAAATATATCGAAATAGAATACGACAACTACCATGCATAATTGAGTAATTGACTACCATATATTAGGGAAAAAAGAAGTTTAGAAACATGTATATACTTGCTTGCACAAAAAGCATAATCACGAAAAGTACTACTGAGTAATTACA
>Ga0099826_10003861_pt1 | contig 10328 bp, 5 predicted proteins | sample Mtrugardesep15_FD_76830 | JGI IMG/M metagenome (GOLD analysis project Ga0099826, IMG submission 76830) | Root nodule microbial communities of legume samples collected from California, USA - M. trunc garden sep15 | ecosystem: Host-associated > Plants > Roots > Nodule | place: USA: California...
GGTAGTAAAAGGCAATTGCACCCGTTAAGAAATTTGACCCGAACCATATGCCATTTTTTTCTCTCTTCTAAAAGGTGGTTAATCTCCATATGCTTAAGATCAAAATGTAAACACTCAATTAAATCTAATAGGTCGTTAAGTCTTTACTTTAATTGACACCCATATTTATTGAACAATATTTCTTTGTTTGAGGCCTCATTTTGTCTTGCTTTGAACAACGTATCATTTATTCATGCTTGCTTTCAGAAGAGAAATAGTGGGAATGTAGGTTTATAGTCAAGTCTATGGTAGGGTTTAGTCTTAAAAAATTGTTGTGAATCTAAACTTCCTAAAACATTATTGAGAGAATTAGTGTGATGAGTGCCCGATTGATGTGAGCTTTGTGTTTTTAAGGAGCCTAAGCCTCTAACTTTGACATGAGTTGGTAATATTTTGGTCATTCTCATTGTCCCAATTTCTACACAAGTGCTTCCTAATTATGTTGCATAATCATGAGTTGGTAAAACTTAAGAATTCCTGAATTTAATGATTTTCTTGTGATTGCAATTTGGGAACTTCATATTTCAATCCAGGTTTTTCCACTTTTCTTCTTTACTATGATTATTACTTATTCATGTTTTCTATGGCCATGAGTAAATAGAGCTTAGTGATCTTGGGATTTAGATGAAATCCAATAATTGAAATCCTTTGAACCCAAATTTCTCCACTTGTTATAATCATAAGTTTTCAATTCAATCTTGGTGATCTTACTTATTGTAAATATATGAACTATAGATTTACATAATTTTACATATTGATTGATTAACGAAACTAAAAATTAATATTGATTGATTGATTAACGAAACTATAGATTTGCAAAGGAGAACGAGGATGAAGATGAAGATAATTGTTTCAATTATGAGAACTTTGAGGAGAATATTTTACATGGGTTTTGGCAGAATGATAGAAAACACATTGACTTGAGATTGGCTCGGTTTGACTACCTCGTGAAGAGGAGGCCTGAATTGGCTAATAGTCTGCTTTTGCGGCAAAATCCTCATAATGTGGAACAGTGGCACCGACGGGTGAAGCTTTTTGAGGGTAATCCCACTAAGCAGATACTCACTTACACCGAAGCTGTGAGGACTGTTGATCCGTTGAAGGCTGTGGGAAAACCTCATACATTATGGGTGGCTTTTGCAAAACTTTATGTGCAGCACAAAGATCTTGCCAATGCTCGGGTTATTTTTGACAAGGCAGGGCAGGTAAACTACAAAACTGTGGATAATCTGGCTAGTGCCTGGTGTGAGTGGGCTGAATTAGAGTTGAAACATAAGAATATCAATGGAACATCCGACACTATCTCTTGGAGCAACTTTCTTGAGGTATGGAGCAACTTTCATGTTTTAGTACACTATCGCTTGGATTTTACTTATGCTGATTTTGGCTCATCGACATCTTATTAACTGATTTTAATATATGTAGGAACACAAATACTTCGAAGATGCTTTTAAGGTGTATGAAACAGGAGTGAAGATATTTAAGTACCCGCATGTTAAAGATATTTGGGTTACATATCTGTCTAAATTTGTTACGAGATATGGAAAGACAAAATTGGAGAGAGCAAGAGAGTTGTTAGAGAATGCGGGTGAAATGGTATGCACTTTTTATTTTTCTTATCCTGCTCATCTCTAAGTGTTATTGAACTATAGTTTCTTTTTTAATTTTTACATTGATGATCTAATTGATGGATTATGTTTGAAGTGCGTCAAATATATACAAATTTTATTCCTGTGATATTTTCCAAATGACTCACCATCATTTTTTTGCTTTAATCTTTTTAACTTTTGTATGGTTGTAATTTGCAGTACTTATATTGAACCTGTAAAACATTAGTTATTTTTACATAAAAAATTAGATTGGAATGGATGAGTCAATGTAGATTAATGCTGATACAAAATCTTGTTTGTTCTCCTGTTCGTAAATTTAAACAGAATATTAAGTTTGTTAGGCAATTTTTAGACTATTGAATAGATGCTATCAATGTTTGTTTAACTCTCTTGTTCTCTTGTTTGATTTTGAATCTTAGCTTATTTTGAAGACCCTTTTTGACCTCATGCCTTTTCTGGTCATTGTATATATCTGTTAGATGACCCTATTCCTTGTTTTGTTTTTCTTTCTTGGATATTTTTTTTGTTGATGGGATTATGTGTTTGTTTGTATCGAGATTGAGTCTTGTCATTATGAAGCTATATGCGGCAAATAAAGTCTATACATTTGTATCCGTGACATCCTGGCCTCCATGGGAACCTCGCCACTGGGATCCCCCTTTACCCGATCGGTGAACTTTTATATCTTCTTATCCTGAATAAAAAGATCTTCTTACTCGAATGAGTTTTGTCTGTACTATTTTTCTAATAAGCAAACCTTTTCCCTCAGAAGATCTTCTCGCAGAATAACTAAGTGATATGTTTGATGTCTTAGCCAAAATATAGAAAAAGGATTAGTTTGCCAATTGCATATTTTGTGCAAAGGTTCTTTGGAAGTTTCTGTACAATTTGCAATTAGGTTCAGAAGCTTGCTTACAGTTCTGTTCTTTTCAGAAGTTTCCGTAGAGTTTAGTTTGGTTTTCCTTTTCAAATCGAACCATGAGCATCACTTACATTGACGGTGGAATAACTTGTCTATGTCTGGCTATAGCAGGGAGAAATCAACAGTGCCCTCTTTTGATTTTGGAAATCCCAGAGTGGCTATAAAACATATCACAACATTCTTAGCACAATTGTACAGCATGTTAGAGGCATTAATGTCAGAAAAACACTCCACATTGCTATGTCTGCAAAGTAATAAGTGCTGCACCTATTTTTGTTGTCAATAAGGTATTGTAGAATGCAAAATAAATTCCTTAATTCATTGTAGTATATCATATGTTCAACTGATTGATAATGTGTTTGTTTGTGTCTTGTAACAACTGAATTTTAATGTTGATAACGTGTTTGTGTTTTTGGGTAATATTCTGGTAAATGAGGATGTTCAACTGTCTAATAATGTGGTTGTACGCGTCTTGTAACAGTTAAATTTAATTGGTGATAAATAAAGTATAATAATGCTAACCCAATCGTTTTTTCGGTAATGCTTGCCAAAACAGGCCCCAGCTGATCAAGTGAAACCTCTCTATCTGCAATATGCTAAGGTGGAGGAGGATTATGGACTAGCAAAGCGTGCTATGGAGCTAAATCATGGATGTTTTTAAAGTTTGATACATTCAATGACTATATTAACACTACCTCGCACATTTAAGAATCAAAATGACCATTTACCCTATTCGGAACCTCATCCTCAAATGTGTGTACTGTGTTGGACTAATTGGAACCACTTGGTCCTAAGGTAGGTTAACTGCCAATTTCTCAGAATGAGGTAGCTCTCTCTTTTTTTGATTTAATTATCATTATGCCAGTAAGTCTTATGTAGGTGATCTCTTATATTGATTATGAATCTATGATTGCTACCGATTAATTCTACAAGTAAGAAGTACTGTGTAAAAACTCTTATGATTTATGAGTATTGAAGTTACAAGTTATAGAAAGAGTAGAAGAAATGAATACTCTAAAATTGATATTTACATGATTTCAGATGATGCATTATAACAGATAAAATCCTAATACTGTTTCTACTCATACTTAAATCTTGATGAAATTTATGGCAATCCTAGGTTTTACTTAGATACTCAAATGTCTAATTGGTGTAAGATTTTAGGTATACTCTTTCTTGACATTTTCTTAAATTGCTAGAAAAGTAGACTCCAAATGTCTAATTGGTGTTTGATACATTGTCTGTATTACACGAACAACGTCAACAAAAACTAAAGTCTTTTCCCACTAAATGGGGTCGTTGACATGAATCAAACTATGTCATAATGTGTTGCCATGAATCATTTATGAAGATAGACTAGTTAACTCAAAATCTCTCTTATCGAGAGCTCTCCATTTTATTTTATTTTGACAGGAAAGGAATTTCATTAGATAAATGGTAAATCCTTACAAACAGCAGCCATAATTTGGTCAGGAACATTGCCTTCCCAAAGCTTACAACTAGCTGAAATCTTATCTAGTACTTCTATGCAGTCTATGATTAATTCATCAATTGCTTGCAAGAACATTGGTCAGGTTTTGCAGCACCATGTACACAGCTTTACTACTGATTCAGCATCCATCTCTACGATTAGATTCTTGAGTTGATGATGTTCTGCCCACAACAAGCACCAATGCAGTCCCATGGTTTCAGCTACTAAGGAGGAGACTTCAATATCCTCGCATTAGTTTCAGCGAACATAACAGACCCAAAACGGTTTCTAGCACTCAATCCCCATCTTGTATTACCATTCTCCTGGATTTTCAGCTACTAAGAGCTATCCTTAATTTTATACAATAGGAGCTATCCTTAATTTTTGTCATAATTATATCATTCCAAATCTTATCTAGTACAACAATGCTGTTCATCATCATCACATTTGTGTTTTTTACTTTGTATTTTTCTAAATATTTTCTATGCATGGTTTATTTCATGGAAACCTAACTAGTTAGTTCTTGCCTTCAATTTGTATTGCTAAATTTATGCAGAATTTTATTGCTTTTACCTATAAACAAAATGGTTTGATTGTTGGTTGCAAGTACAGAACAATGGTGAAAAGATTTTGAAGTTATTTCTTATAATGTGATTGCCATTGAAACAACAATATTATAGTAAAATTTCATAACCAATTAGGCAGTTGATTCCTTTAAAGTGCAGCATTAACATACAAATTTACCGAATCAACATGATTGATTCTAGATCACAAAAAAAATATTAATTTGCATAGATAATAATGTTAACAAAGAGTATTCATTAAATTAACAGATGCATTTTGAAATGACGACAATCATGTCATGTGCGTAACGTGTTTCATGAAGAAAAGGTGACTGTTAAATTTTGAAATGACGACAATCATGTTATGCGCACAACACGTTTGATGAACAAAAGGTGAGGGTTTTATGAAGAAAAGGTGACTATATGTTAAAAGACAAAGAAGGGAAGGATGCAGGTTTGAAGCTTTATCAGAGCTAGTTGTTTATAGATAGAAACATATAAACGATGAAGCATTCAAATACTTATCTACTTGTATGCAAAATACATCTTAGAGTGAACATTTATTTGGTCCTCCAAATATTTAAGTAAACCCTATAAAGATTGTTTCCATCAAACCAAGTTAGTCCCTCAAAATACTAGTGTCTCATTTTAATGTAAAATGAGAAAGTCCCTATAGTTTTGGTCACCAGATGGTCCCTATTTAATGTAAAATGTCATAATATTCATTCTTTGAGGGCATATTTGACAAATTGATTGAAGAAAATATTGGGAGGAGCAACAAGAGGGTTTACTCTAAGCATACACAAACACAATCTTTCAGGGTTGAAGAAAACGTAGTCAAGTAGGTTGCTTGCCAATAGTTTTTCACAAGATAACAAAGCAAAAATAGAATTCGTGTAAGGTTGCCAAATATAAAAGTTGCATCACAGTTGATGATAAAACCATATTAACACGCATATATACAAAATCACATGGACGATAGAAAAATTCAACACTTTTTATCACCATAACGACATATAAGCCATTTCAACACTTTTTTACACCTAAACAGACATATATGTCATTTTTCTTTGTGTTCCACTTTAGCAGGAACCGAGCAATTACATACCAAGTGATAAACCAAAGAAAAGGAAAAGAAAGAAGTCATGTACATATGGTATCTGAACTTCAATATTATATTTTGGCGTGAGATCTTTGTTTCACTTTCATGGGCCTTTCTTTCACTGTAGGCAATCCTTTCACGGTTCTGCCGAGAATGAATCTCCTCATGTGAGATTTTACATGAGATATAGAAGTGTGATCTCACACCATTAAAGAAGAGAGTTAAAACTAGGTAATGCTCCATTCCTAATCAATTTAACGCATACCGCAAAACAACGTGACTAATTCCATCACTAGAAACAACTTGCTTCAGCTCCACATCAAAGGTTCTTCCTTCACTCTCTTACAATGACAATTTAAATCCTTGGGACAAGAAGTCATCCCTGTAAAAAATAAAAATACATGCATCTCATAGAAGTAAGCTCAACAATAACACAAATGAATAGTGATAAATAATATAAATATTTTGAAAGGAATTATACATAGAGTTGGAGTAATTTCATTGCAGGTAAATTTCTACACAACAATATTCTTATCCTTAAATACACAGATACCACAACAGGGTGGAATAGTCTCAACATTTTGAAATAAGTTTGACGAAATAATATTAACTTCGGACTGAGGATCTCAACTGATAAAAAAGACCAACTAATACATAGTATACATTGTTGTCTTTTGTTTCTTTCAAAAGGCAGCGTACTCACATTTTCAAATACACTGAAATTCAGGATACACACATAGTCAAATACATTGAAATCAAGCATACACACATTGTTAAATACGTTGAAATCCAGCATCCACACATTGTGAAATAGATTGAAACCAAGCATGCACACATTGTCAAATACATTGAAACCAAGCATACATACATTGTCAAATACATAGAAACCAAGCATCCACACATTGTCAAATACATTGAAATCAAGCATGCACACATTGTCAAATACATTGAAATCAAGCATACACACATTGTCAAATACATAGAAACCAAGCATACACACATTGTCAAATAAATAGAAACCAAGCACACACACATTGTTAAATACATTGAAATCAAGCATACACACATTATTAAATACATTGAAATCAGGCATACACACATTGTTAAATACATTGAAATCAAGCATACACACATTGTTACATACATTGAAATCCAGCATACACACAGTCAAATAGATATACATAAACAAAGGTAGAGACTTCAAAGTAATTAGAGAATCCTTGTCATATAATAAGAATTCAAATACATTAACATAGAGTTTAACTACATATATCATATGATGGGTCCATTGAATTGATATTAACTTATACATAATCAATAAGTACCTTCTCTTGCTCTTCCTTGTACGATTCTCCTTCGTATGATTATCATCAGCAGGTAAGGAAGGTGGTACAAGACTTCCAACACAAATCATGGCTTCATCGAAATTAGGAATTCCTTCAACATAACTAACTTGTTGACTCTTCAAATCATACCAAACCAGCATATTATGATTTACCTCCAACAAAACCTTTTTTCCATCACTCGAATGACCTAAAGGGCTCAAAAATCTCAAAGGTAAAACGAAACACGATTCCATCAAAGTAAAAAGTTTACACCAACTATCTCTACATCCATATTCTTTCATCACCCAAACACCTATCTTAGTAGTTTGATTATGATAATTCATAATCAAACAAAGACACCCTCCCAAATCAGCAACAGCAATTTGAAAACTTACACTCCTATTAACCTTTTTACCTCCTATTTCAGTAGGAAGAGGAACCTCATTGAAAATATCGAGTGTGAGGTTAAATGCGACAATTAACAAAGGTTGAAAGTTATCAAATTTCCTTGTCATTATCCAATGAAGAGAATTAGAATTCTCAACAAAAACTCCCATTGTATTGTCATAGGAAAGAGCATACTCTATACTAGGAAGTACTTTCCACGAGTTCGTCTTCGAGGTAAAGAGTCTGACATATGAATCAAAAGTACGGTAGTGTAGATCAACAAACCAAGAGATTCTGACAAGTTTATAATCAGAGGACAAAGGATCAAAACCGAAGCCGTAAACGCAAAAGGCAAAGGGGTCATTGCTGCCAGATTGAGGAATAGGAATAGGGAGATGAGGGATAATCCGATGTTTACGGATGTTAGGGTTCCAGAAAGCGATTTCGTTGTTGAAGGAAATGCAGAGGAGGCCGTTACATGAACCGAGAAGGAATAGGGCAATGTTTGTGCCGTTAGAGGTGAGAGGATGGTTGAGTGGGGTGGTGGTGGTGGTGGTGGTTAGGGTAGGGAAATGGAGTTGGTAGAGATCGGTGTTGTGGCGGAGGATGAGGTTGAAATTGTGGGAGTTTTTGAGGTGAAGGTTGGTGAAGTTGTGAGAATCGATTATGGATTTAAGTGATTTTGAAGTTGATCGGAATAGGAGAAGTGATTTTACAGGTAAGCGGGAGAAAATTTCGGAGAGTATATCCGACGGAAGAAGATAATCCGACATTGGTAAGAAGGTTGTAGGGTTTAGGGTTTAGAGTGTTTCAGGTGAAAGAAAAAAGGGAGGATCGATGCGGAAGAAGAAGAAGAATTGATAATTCATTTTTGCATTCTTGTGAATGTGAGTGGAATGAACCGCTTCCAAAACTCTTTTCTTGTGTTTTAGGGTTTTTGAAAGGAATTTTGCTCTTTACCCATTCCGAATTCCAAAAATACTAGCCTTAGTTAACTTACGCAGCGTGATTTAAGTCACGCAAGTGTAAAACCAACGTGACACTCACGCCGTGTGAGTTAATTCACCATGTGGACAATGCATTGATTATTACTTTGTGTCAGTGAGTTAACAATGTTACGGAAACAGTGTTATGGAGAAATAGAATTAGCGTGAGTTTACTCACGCAAGAAATAAAACATGCGTGAGTTAACTCACACTTGTATAATGCAAGGATATTTTGGGAAGTTTGTATGAGAATGGGCAATTTTTGATGGGTAAAGAGCATAATTCTTTGAAGGGGAATGAAATGAAAGAGAGCCTCAACAACGACAACTTTTGATGAAGGTTTATGAAGTATAAGGTAACTTATGCATATGTCTGTTTGCTTTGGCTTCTACACCATCAAAAACGCCTCAAAAACGAAAACTAGCAATTTCAACATGTTTTGTTTAACTTCTCAAAATTAATTTTAATCTCTTGAAACAATTCTGGTTGAAGCTATAATTCCTAACCTTTGAGTTAATTAGAATCAATTTTGCATTAAATTTTGTATTTTGGTTATTGCAACTCATTATTTTCCTTTAATGTCCTCCATCAATTCTACTTCCCTTTTGTAACTCATTATTTTCCTATTGCAACTCATTATTTCGACTACAAAATAAATTAATTTACCACAATTATAAATTCGTTTAAAAAACAAAATTAAACTGAAAACGTTGGTGACAGTGCACTTCAGGATTCCCCTATTTTCAACTTAATTTCAACTCCACTTTAGTAGTAGTTTTTTCTTTTCTCCATTTTGAGCTCTCCTCTATCTTCACTTGCTTGTATTCTGCTTTATTTTCCAAAATATTATTTTTTGAACAAGTTATTTACCAAAATATTATTAAAGTTTTAATAAAAAGTACAAACAATTAAAAGTGCAATCCTTCTTTTCCTTTTTAAAGTCTATAAAATAAACAGAGGGAAGGGAAGCTAAAACAAAACACACCACCACTACCATTTTCATCTGTAAAACATTTGGTATCAGGGATGCTCAACCCTTTCCTTTTCTCATTTGTACCTCTTACTTTAATTTATTATATAGTTATTTTACTAGAAAAAAATTGTCAGAGCATCTAGTCTCGTTATTGCATAAATCAACTAAGTTTATGACATTCGGTGCCTTATTGAAGACAGAAATTTGGGACGTTGTCAAATGATTGTCGTAATGGTGTCTCATTATGGAAAATTGCTAGTAACTTGGCAAAACAAGTGTTTTTGATCCCGCCAACATTCTTAACATTAAGAATGTAAACGGGACTCAAAAACAAGGTTTTTGTCATGTTACTATGAACTTCCATAATGACACAACATTGCAACTATCATCTAATAGTGTCGCATATTACAACCTTAAATGAGGTGTCGAATGTCGTCGACATTGTCGATTCTAGCGATGATCAAGAGGAGTTTATGTCTTCTCTTAAGGCTACTTCAACTTTACGCCATTGGAGAAAATGCATAGGAGGTCGTTACATGAACCAAGAAGAGTGACGCGGGTGCTGCAATGCGTCATGCTGGTTGAGGGGAAAGGAGTCGGTTAAGTTAGGGAAATCGAGATGGTAGAGATCGAAGTTGTGGCAGATGATGAGGTTGAAATTGAAGGATTTTTTGAGTTGAAGGTTAATGTAGTTATGAGAATCGATTAAGGATTTTGTGACGTATGCAGAAGGTTGTGCAAAGAAAGAAGTAGTAGTAATATATCGCGGTGAATGTGTATATAATGGAGTAACTCCATGCATAATAATTCCAAACATTTTTTATAAGCAAAAAGAGGGTAGCTAGCAAGGGGATAGACTACCAAAATAATTGCTAAATAATGCTTGTGATCAAGTGTGATGTCATATATTTCAATCAAAAGTTAACAATTAAAAATCACAATCCTCACAA
>Ga0099826_10003862_pt1 | contig 10327 bp, 8 predicted proteins | sample Mtrugardesep15_FD_76830 | JGI IMG/M metagenome (GOLD analysis project Ga0099826, IMG submission 76830) | Root nodule microbial communities of legume samples collected from California, USA - M. trunc garden sep15 | ecosystem: Host-associated > Plants > Roots > Nodule | place: USA: California...
AATTTTTAATAGGATGCATAATAGGATCAATATGAGCACCATTAGAATAAGCCAACACATAAACCAGCAGGATTGTCACATAAACCATTAGGATTCAGATGGATTGACAATTTTCCATGTTAAAAGTCATTTGCAGAAGTATAAAATTGCAAAATACATGCCAGAACCAGCTCAAGGTAATTTTTTATCTATATTGTAAGGTACATGGTGTATGAATTTAACATGATTCATGTAATAAATTGTGTACAAAACTTTATGACATAGAGCTTAGAACACAGGGGATGTGCTTATATATAAACTATTCTACGGTACTGTTGGATAAACAACTTAACTAAGTGCTTATAGCATAAGGAATTATCATATAGGTACTTAAATGTAATCCACTTTTATAAAAGAAAGATAAAATAAACTCACTGTTTTCAATAAGCTATAAGTTGTTTCATAAGCTATCATATAAAACTTATGGACAGGTCATAAGCTGATTCCATGAGCTACTTAAACTTAGATTGCTAAACCTGAAAAGTTGTAATAAAGAAGTTTTTACATTTATATCCTTTCATATGTAAGAAAACTTGCATTATTAAATGATAAACAGAGGATACTTTCTATGTTACAAGAAAAATGATCAACTTATTCACCAGTTAGTCTTAATCTTCACTTCAATGGATACTATTCACTCTGAAAACATCAGTTTTACTTCCCTTACTGAATATAAATATAAATTGTAAACAAACTGCTATCATGTTTCAGGGAAATGCGAGAAAAGGAATCTTGTAGAGAATGTGAATCTTGATGCAAAATCGTAATGCTACTTACTTATTTTACCTATTGTTATGTTCTATAATTCGAATGCAATCATTTATTGCTTATCTTCATATTGTAACCAACTATATTTCTTTTCATAATTTGCAGAGGCTTGCAAATTAGAGAGGCACTTCAGCTGCAGCTAGACGTTCAGAGGCGTCTTCATGAACAACTAGAGGTATATCCTTCAATTTCCTTTATACATTATTTTGTGACTCTGCATAATTTGTAGCTTATACTTAAGAACTAGGTCTTAAATTGTTGACGTCGCTCCATGAAACTTGATATTACGATGTTTGACTCTTTTAAAACAAATAGTTAGTATAGTGAGAAAATCAAATATCCGTATTTCAAAGTATTCATAATTTATCAAAACATATAATGTCTCTTTTGCATGTTACCAAAATCATCTAGTTGTGAAGTTTAGTCTTTACTAATAAGAAAAAAAAATTAAGGGTAAAAGAATGGCGTTCCGGTCTAAGACAATAAAAAACTTCGGATTCAATGAGTTTCTCACCTTAACGAAACATATCTGATATTATGGAGAATTTCAGCCAAATGTGACTAATGTGGCCTCAATTATGGCCACGTCGCTGTCTCTAAGACAAAAAAAAACCTCGATGTTGCAGTCCAGGTCGCATTCATAGACTTTTTTTTTTAAGCCATACTTTGTATTTGTATTTTCTTCATTCTACTCTCTGAAATGAAATTTTCTCTTACATTAATTTCTGGCTGCAGATTCAGAGAAAGTTACAGTTGCGAATAGAGGAACAAGGAAAGCAGTTGAAGATAATGTTTGACCAACAGCAAAAGACAAGTAATAGTAGCCAATTGAACACTCAGAATTTGGACAATACAACAAACAATGAAATACCAATAAGTCCTAAAGATATTGAGGTTACCATTTTTGAAGGTTCTCATTCTCAATGCTCATAACTGACAGTAAACCAAACCATACAATTTTGTAATGGGAATTAAATTAGTCTTGTTGTTTTACAAGTCCAAATTCAGTAAATAAGTATATATGATATGAGTGTGATACTACTTTTGCATATCTTGAAAACCACATTATAATTGGTTAATTTTTAATGTTTCTTGCTCCCTCTGCATTTAAGGAAAGATGAACTTATATTAGTTGGTCCTTTCAATTATTCTTTAGGTTCCATCATCCATGTAATTTCAAATTCCTTCATATGCAGTCCTTATGTCATAGTACTCTCAACCCTTCAATGATGACATGGAACAATTTGAGCCACCGGTGCATTGCCACGTGATTATTTGAATATGACGTGGCCTTGGGAGTAATGATTCAACATTTTAATTAATTTTTAATAATTACAAATCATAAAAACAAAAAAGAGTATGGACTAAAATACAGCAGTGTTAAATCTCTTAAAAAAAATAGTTTTATTTTTTATCCATTATAGTCCTACGCAGCTCGAGATAGATTATTCCATTCACACCAAAAAAAATTGAATTAAAATAATGACGGTTAAATATTCATATCTTCAACTCCATACTTATCTCTATTTAATCCACAAACTCAACAATTATTCAAGCCAAACAAAATAGAAATCTCATCCCTCTCCACCTCTGAAGCATAGATACTTCAAAATGGATGATGTACCGGTATCTATACTTGAAAGATAATTTAATAGTAATTACACGAAATGTAGAAAGATAATATTTCCAATGCTACATGAGAAAGATACTTCCTAAGTTAAATAGTTTGAATTATTAAATGATACATGCTTGATAACTGGCCTTCATATGTTAGAAAACCTGAAATAGAGGGTTCTTCCTATGCTATAGACATTTCTGAGAACATCTTTAGACATGAGTAAATGATTTGTGATTTCTACAGCTTATAATTTGCTTGTTTCACAACTGAACTTCTCTCGTCAGCAAGAGAAAATATCTCCAACAATGTCAACAACTTGTGCAAACCCTGCTACTCATGCATCATCAGTTTCAAGTAATACAAGTATAACATGGACTCCTGATCTTCATGAGAAATTTGTTGAGTGTGTGAATAGCCTTGGCGGTGCCGAGAGTAAGTCAATGCGTCCGTTTGCTTTCGGTGTTTTCTGTTTCTATTTTTACCGATAAAATAAACATTAGAGAATATATTTTGAAAGTTTTTGAAAATGCCTTAAAAAAATAGATTCAATATTATTGAAAATTCTGAAAAATTTGCAAACATTGTTTGCAGTTTGCATTGTTTCTAAAAATGCATTCTCTCTATCACAACATAAAATAAAATTTACAACTAAATGTCATTTTAGTCACTCACGTACAAAGTAAAAACTGAAAATGATGTTAGAAAGTAAATGGCCACAGCCCACAAAAAAATGTAAATATTTAATATCTGATTGTCTTGGCTGCTTGATTGTAGAGGCGTTACCAAGTTAAAAGTCATTTGAAGAAATATTGAATTGCAAAATACATGGCTGAACAAGCTCAGGGTTTTGTTTGCATAGTTACAGTCTTGTTTTTCACCAATGTAAAGTACATTACTTGGTAATTTTGATAAACAACTTAATTAAGTGCTTGTAGCAAATGCTATTATAGTATAAATGCTATGTTTAAGATAAAGTAAAACTGTATTCAAATAAGTTATAAGTTGTTTTCATAAGCCATATTATAAATTGTTTGCTTAATCTCTCGTAAACAGTCTCACTAGTGATTGCGTCAATAGATATGCTCAAATAATCCGATCAGAACAGCCTTCGTAATTTTTTGTTAACCTACTTCCACTTAATATAGCTAAAACTGAAAGGGTAAGATAGGTCTTTACTAATTGAACTCATTTGAAATGTACGGCGAGTTGTAATAAAAAAGATTTACATTTATATCTTCTCATATATGTTAGAAAATGCTTTCCAAGCTACATGACATAACTTACCAATGCTGGAGACTTTTGTGAGACATTTTTATACATGATTTGTGTTTTCTACGCCTTATTACCGATTATTCTTAATCTAAACTTCAATGGAAATTTTATTTTCTTGGAAACTCGGTATACTTTCCAAGACCGACTAGTCTGGGGGCACTAATCTCCCTGTCCACTAGCAGAGGGAAACTTATAGCCAGAGCTATAGATTAGTCTAGAGAAATTGGCACGACACGATCGCAACTTGAAACCTTGAGAGAAGTACTCTTTTTTAATTTCTAAAATTGATTTTTAAAACATATTTTAAAAACTAAAAACAAAAAGTGTTCCAAACATGCCCTAAGTCAAGTCATGTCGTACTGTATATAGACATAGATATATCTCAATAAGGTGACTAAATTTGATAATGCTCACTTCTCTGTACTTGTTTGATCTTCAATTATGACCGATTGAGGTTTATTAGCATCATTGACATCAATTTTGGGGACAGTAATTGGTAGTTGTTGTCCTTGTTGGTTTTGTGGGGACTCATCTGACATCATTGCTTTTTGTTCTTTTGATTTGCCCCATACAACAACGTATAGTCCTGTAACCACCACCACTCCTCCAACAATGCTGATGTACATAAAACAAATCAAAGTGCAAAATATGAGTTTGACATTCTTAACCAAAAATGTTTGATTTTAATGAATGAAACTTAATAAAAGAAACAAGTTTTTTTTTTAACAAAGAAAAGAAACAAATTGTGAAAATGAGAAGCGTGCATAATTATCAATTTAGTCTTTAAAATTGTAGTCGTTGTATAATGCGATCTCTTAAATTAAAGAAACTTTAAAATAATTCTTGAAATTGAAAAGCATTGATCACATTAATCTTGTCCGGGAAAAAAATATTTAAAGTAGAAATTTACCGATCCAAAAAGACTAATGTTGATGTGATCAAAGATTTTCAGTTTTATATATTATGTTGAAAGTTCGGTCATGTATCATAAGAGTTTAATGTGTTTGATTTTAGAGACTAAATTGATTATTTAGTTTGCAATAAATTTAGAGAAGTGTTAGAAATACACTCTGGGTTGCTATAATATACCTTCCAAGGGGGGGTTTCTCCGAGAGGAAAATACAAGCCAAGGCTGTGACTATAATCATGCGCAAAGGAGTAAAAGCAGTCACGAAAACAGGTCCCGTAGTTTCAATTACATAGCCTTGCACATAATATTGAATTGGTGAAGTTACTATTCCCTGTGTAAAACTGTAGAAGTAAAAAAGACAGAAACAAAATTAGAATGCTTGTTTAATGTTGTAACTTGGACCTAACTTTTAAAAAATATAAAAAATAAATTGAGTTGGTTTCATTGAGTTTAGATGGGCTCATTAGCCCATTATTGATAGGACATTTCTCTTTAGGCACATAACAATTGTTCACAAACACCTCAAATTTGTTGTCGAATGATAGCTAACTACTTTTCGGCCCTTGATATTGGTCTAATGAGCAATGCCCTTATTGAAAAAAATTGTTACTAACCGCATATGCTGAAGCAAAGAGTCTAGAGTCTAGGCCCAAAGACCAAGCTTTAGGGTGTTTGCGCTCCATGAAAACTGTTAAAACACCGCTTTGAAGTGCACCAATAAAGCAAACCCATGTGGCTAGTGACATCTCTATTGGATACTTTCTCAATGTTATGACCTGCAATTGATAACAAAGTGTTTAGTCGGGGTCGAAACTGTATTTAAAAATCGTTTGAAACATTAACGACTATAAACATCATTTGTTAATTTATTTAAAACAGTGAAACATTTTAATTTAGTTTTTGAATATACCTAATATCTAAAATTAAAATATGAGGTGAAACTACTCAAATTGGATCATCTACGATCGGTTTTATGGTATTGTTAAACCGTAGAATATTAAATTTAGAGAATGAATTTTATTAATCTAACGGTCTAAAACCGGCTAGTGAAGTGCACCAATAAATCCGGTCTAAAACCGGTCTAAAACAGTTAAAACACTGCTTTGAAGTGCACCAATAAAGCAAACCCATGTGGCTAGTGAGATCTCTGCTCGATACTATCTCAATGTTATGACCTGCAATTGATAAAAGATTGTTTAGTCGGAGTCGAAACTGTATTTGAAAATCGTTTGAAACTTTAACAACTATATACATCATTTGTTAAAAGTAGAAGTTAGTGGTTCACCTCGTCTTCTGACCCGAGACATGATTTGATTGGTGTCAACTTAACAAAAACAAAAAAACAAACGTGTATCCCTCAAAAGTCAACACATTATTTATCCTTGTTTTTGTCAAATCAACATCAATTTTTATATCACTATCTTTGTAGTATTGATTGTCAGTCTAGAGTACAATTTATTTAAAAAAGTGAAATATTTTAATTTATTTTCTGAATATGCCTAATATCTACTAAAATTAAAATATGAGGTGCAACTACTCAAATTGGATCATCTATGTCTGGTTTTATGATATTGTCAAATTGTAGAATATTAGATTTAGAGAATGGATTTTATTTATCTTCATTAATCTAATAGTTTAAAATCGGCTAGTGAACTGCACCAATAAAGCCGGTCTAATATAGTTAAAACACTGCTTTGAAGTGCACCAATAAATAAAAACCATGTGGCTAGTGACATCTCTGTTGGATGCTTTCTCAATGTTATAACCTGCAATTTGAAACTTTTGAAACTTTAACGACTATAGACATCTTTTGTTAAAAGTAGAAGTTAGTGGTTCTCCTCGGCGTAGACATGATTTTATTGGTGTAAAATAACAAAATCAAGAAAAAACATGTGTATGCCTCAAAAGTCAACACATTATTTATCCTTGCTTTTGTCAAATCCACATCAATTATATCACTATCTTAGTAGTATTGATTGTCTATCTGGAGTACAATTTATTTAATTATATCACTATCTTAGTAGTATTGATTGTCTATCTAGGGTACAATTTATTTAAAAAAGTGAAATATTTTAATTTATTGTCTGAATATACCTAATATCCAAAATTAAAATATGAGGTGCAACTACTCAAATTGGATCATCTTCGACTGATCTAACGGTTTAAAAATGGCTCCACTATAAAGTCGACAATAGAGGATTCAAGTTCAAAGATGTACATGTGAACTTAGTTGTAAAATATAGAAAGCAGAGACGCCAACACAACCAATGAGGATATACAATGCACCAAGGAGCCAGTGTGCACCAGTGGGATCGTTCACATTTTCAGGTTGGTGCATCTGAGTAGTTGTTGATGACCCAGCAATTTGAACAACAGGACCTTTGCATAGTGTCATCAGTAATGCACCACCAAGACTCACCAATGTGCCAATCACTTCAGCTTGACATCCTATCTCCTTAATTTTCATGCCTTCCAATCTACACAAACATAATAAAAAATATTTCTTATATTTATCAAAATATGGACCAATTTGCCAAATTTAAAATTTCAGTGACCAATTTACAAATTTTAAAAAATATATAGAGGGACCAATTTGATAATTTTGGAAAAATTATAAGTGCCAATTGACAAAGAATTTTCAAATTCTTAATATTTAGGTGGTATTTGAAATTTCTTAAACATAGCTTTGACAAATATACTTCATAAAATCCCTTCATATTGTAAATTCTTTAAATTTTTCATGAAAACAATAAAATGTATAGAAAAGAATTTGAATCAGATCCTCTCAATTTCTCATAAGAAAATGATATTATTTAATTAAATAATATGATATCATTTGAATTAGAATAATTGCCTTACTGAAAAATTACTGCAAGTACAAAGGTGATGGAAGGTACGGAATTCATCTCAGCGGACGCAAAAGATGCTTATGTTAGCTTCATCCCCAAAAACGAGAAGCACCGACCAAGTGTTACCCTATAAATAAATAAAGGGTTAATATGTTTTTACCCCTGTAATTTGGGCGAGTTCTGGTTTTCCGTTGTAAAAAATTTCGTTAAGATTTTGTCCCTGAAATTTGAAGATTCTTTCGAAAACACCTTGATCCCATCTGACACACTCCTGGTGCTGACGTGGCGTGATGTGGCGCGCCACCTATGTAATTTTTTTTAATTTTTTTTTTCGCCTGACACATGTGTAATTATATAACACATCACTATTTCCCCCTTTTATAATTAAAATCATTTTAATAATTTATTAAAAAACATAAAAAATATAAAATCTTTCAAAAACAAAATCAGAGAAAATAGAAAGTCACACAATTATTTCGTTTTCAACCCTAACAAAACACACTACACACTTTCATCTTCCATTTTCAAAACCCATTCTCAGATTCTCTCCCAAACAAAACGAACTCCAATCGAAACCCTAACTCAGAATCGAATCCAAAGCGAAACCCAGAAGAAGATGACGAACTCGAAGAACATGAAGAACGCGAAGAAGAAGAAGGTAGGTAATGAAAAGAAGAATCAGAAGAACGGGAATGATGCGAAGAAGAAGAACACGAAGAAGAAGAAAAGCATGGAAGACGGAGGAAAGAGGGTCGTAGCGGAGGCGAAAATGAACAAAGAAGGTGGAAACGCTTTGGTAAGTTTATGTATTTCTTCTTTATACTTCTTCTTGGTTTGAAGGCTTTTGCATAGATTTAACAAAGATGGTTGTTTTTAGCTGATGTGGTATTGTTAATGGCTTTAAAAATCATATATTTGCATAGATTTTTGTCTTTTAGGGTGTTGTCGTTTAGGGTTTTTTATTCCTAACAAAGGAAATTGCTTTGCTTACTGTGATGTGTGGGGTATGTGAGTGGGGTTCACATTTACACGTGTCTAACTTTGATTGGTCTTAAAAAATTTTGCAGGAAAAATTGTTGTTCAACTGTATGTTTCATCACGGTGGTGAGTTTGTTAGGGATGATGTCTTGTTCTATAGAGGTGGAAAGCAAACAATAGTAAGTGATATTGACTTACAGACTTGGGGTATGGACGCTATTGATGAGATTGTAACTGGTTGGGGCTATGATAAACAACACGACAGAGTTTGGGGTGCAGTTGATGGGAAAGATGGTCAGTTTTTTCAAATTTATGTTGATCATCTTGCTGAAGAAGTTGTTATAAGGGCTATTGGTGATGAAGTTGATGGACATTTATACTTAGAACACAATCAACAACATGTCTTGGAAAGAGATTTGGAATTCAGGGAACCTATTTGTTTTGATATGAAGTTCAACTCTGATGTGAAGTTCAACTCTGATGTGGAGGATAGTGGTTATAGCAGTTATGATATGGAGCTAGATGACATTGAAAATGAGAGAGCTACTGCACTAGATGATGGGTTTGATGATGTTGAAAATGAAGAAGTCCCTGCAGAGAAGTTTGTAATAGGCAATATGAAGAAGTCAGCCATTAGTCCCTGCACTAGAAGTAAGTCAAAGGAAGTAGAGAAGAAGAAAAACCTTATAAGGCTCCTTTGGTGGAACCAGACAAGAAGAAAAACTTAACTAAGGGAAAGGGTAATGCTCCTTTAGTGGAACCAGAGAAGAAGCAAAACTTAAGTCAGGGAAATGGTAAGGCTCCTATGGTGGAACCAGTTGATGAATACTTTAGTGAGGAGTTAGATAACTCAGATCCAGATGAGTCAGACCATGAGGGAGGGCCTAGGTATGAAAAGTTTAGAAGGGAGCAATTAAACAAGGATTATTAGTTTAGGTTAGGTATGGAATTTAATTCCTTAAAAGAGTTTAAGGAAGCAATAATGGAGTGGAATGTACTTAATGGGCATGAAATTAGCTTTGAAAAAAATGAGAGTTATAGGGTAAGGAATGTGTGTAAGGAAGATTCTTTGAAAAAAGGATAAAAAAGAGAGGACGGGGAAAAAAAGAAGTGTGGGTATTTATGTCTTTGTTCTAAAGTGGGTCACAATCACACTTACCAAATTAAAAGCTATGTAAAGGACCACACGTGTGGGAGGGTTACAAAAAAAAGATCTGCCAAGTCTAAGTGGGTTGCAAACTTTGCTGTTGTTAACAAACTACAAACAACTGAGAAAGTGACAATCAAAGACATCATGAAAGATTTGAGGAAGAACCATTCAGTAGATATTACAAAAGGAAGGGCATGGAAGGCAAAGCAGATAGCACAAAAGATTGCTGATGGGGATGCTGACAGGCAATATAGCATGGTCTGGAGATATGTTGCTGAGCTAACAAGGGTTTGTCCTGGTAACACTGCAAAGGTAAATGTTGAAAGACTTGGTCCTACACTTCAACCAAGGTTTGGGTCTTTCTACTTTTCCTTTGATGGATGCAATAGAGGATTCAAAGCTGCATGTAGACCTTTTGTGGGGGTAGATGGGTGCCACTTGAAGACCAAATATGGTGGACAACTTTTGTTAGCTGTTGGAAGGGACCCCAATGACCAATATTTTCCCCTGGCCTTTGGTGTTGTTGAAGTAGAAAGTAAGGCAAGCTGGAAATGGTTTATGGAGCTGTTGATGAATGACATAGGCAATGATAAAAGATATGTCTTCATATCAGACCAACAGAAGGTATACCAATATAAATTATGATTTTGAACTGTTTATAATTTTGTGAGTTTTACTATCTTAACTGTTTTGTGAGTTTTTAAGTCTTACTTTCTTAACTGTTTTGAACTGTTAATAGGGAT
>Ga0099826_10003863_pt1 | contig 10327 bp, 4 predicted proteins | sample Mtrugardesep15_FD_76830 | JGI IMG/M metagenome (GOLD analysis project Ga0099826, IMG submission 76830) | Root nodule microbial communities of legume samples collected from California, USA - M. trunc garden sep15 | ecosystem: Host-associated > Plants > Roots > Nodule | place: USA: California...
AATGAAATATTTTCTAATATATTTTGAATAAGAGGGGAGGGGAGTGTATATTTTAACATAAGAGGGGAGGGAAGTGTAATTCAAGTATCTTTGAGGGGAGGGGAGTGTAATTTACTCTTAAATTAAAAATCTAAAGTTAAAATTTTAAAAAGCATATTCATAAACTGAGTTCGATTCGCAACGCAACAAAAAAAAAAAAATGAAAAACACTGAAAATAAATTGTTTTTTTTTTTGAAAGAAAGAACACTGAAAATCATTTAAATATTGACTTAACCGTGCAATGGAATGTTATTGAAAAATCTATAGCCTTTCACCAAATTTTGTCTCCTTTAATGAAATGTATTGTGTGTGAGAGAGAATTAATTTTTTTAGAGGAGAGACAAAGAGATGAAAGCACTTTTATTAACCAAGGGCTTTTTGATAATATAATATAGTTTTAAATATTTATTAAGTGTACTTGAATATATTTGGGTGTAACTAGAAAGAAAAAAAATACATTAAGCTAAGAGTTATTGAGTTTGAAAAGCCAAATTAAAATTCTAGTGAAGAACAAAGATACCAACATGACAATTAAAGGTTAATTGACCATTTAAAAAAACATTAGGTGTATATCCAAATCGTTAAAAAAACATTGGGTGTATATCCAAATCAAACCTGTGAAAGGTATATAAAAATTTCATTACATCCAAATCAAACATGTGAAAGGTATAGATAGAAATTTCATTACAAGATGACCCGTGTGTCACACGGGTTTATTTTTAAGAGATTAACATACGAATAATAAAATTCAATATTTAATTGGTAACGGTGAAAAAAAGAACAGGTGATAATCCATAGTAGACAAAATAAAACACTTCATAAAATTTGAAAATATTATAAAAGGAAATTCGGTAATCCTATCAATAATTCAGTAACAGAAATATGAAAATTTTAGTACATTGGCATGTAGTTTCATCACACATTGAGAAATACTTCCTCATATACGACGTTACTGTCTGTGTGATTTACCACGGTTTAGTTTTTTTTTTGTTGAGAGAAACACGGTTGCATGGAAGTTAGGGTAGCTGAGTTCGCATGAAAATTAATGTATTCTGTTTGTAAACGTATTAAATAAGTGTACAACAACTTGTCAAAAAAAAGTCTACAAAACAATAGTTATATACAAACGATGACACAATATGATAGGAATGAAAAACTCATTAGTGAGGAGAAATATTAGGGATTGCTGCATTTTAGAGGGAATTTGTTAGGTTATATTGGTGCGCTGCATTTTGGAAGGAATTTGTTAGGTTAAATTGCTGCTAACTAATGTAACATTTTAGAGGGAAGAATATCAGGTTAAGTTATTGCAGACCTAATAAAATTTAATAAATAAGGATTACATACAACAATTGAAATGCTGAACAGAAACTGCGACAATTCAATAAAAATAATGAGGAAGAAATTTACTCAAAAGAACATTTTAGGTAAGAGAAGCATGTAATTTTATCTTTTTTTGGTGTGATCTGTATATCTCTGTGTACAGTTGTAAAAACCGATCCCTTAAGTTGAATAGGACTGCAGTAGATGACAAAATTCTTTTTTAAGATATTTTAATTTTACAACATTTTCAGAGCAAGATTCAAATTCAGAATATCTAAGTAAACTGAAATATATCATTTCCTATGATGTAATTTTATCTCAAGTAAAGATGCCTTGGTTTATAAGGCAAATACTAATAAATGTTTTTTTTTTTCGAGGAATAAATGTCTCGCTAATATATAAAACACATAAAAACATTGTATTCAAAATAATGTATTAAATTTCCTTAAAAAAAATAATGTACTCAATTTCTTACTTTTTTTTCCTTTTTATTCAATACAATATTTTTTAAAAATTCTTTTGACAAATGTACAAAAGACACGTAATATACCTGAAGTATACATTTCTTTTGAGGGGGACGTGAAGTGTTTACATGTTTGACAAATAAAAGGCAAGTGAAAAGAAAGTAAGTGTATTTTCCGCCACAAAACCTAATGGCATTTAAGTTCCTTTTGAGAGGGATGTGAAATTTACACATGTTTACTTTAAGAGAAATGCTAACGATATATATATTCTATTATACATTTTTTAACACTTTTTTTTTATTAGTTAAAATTTAAATGGGATCCACCAAATTTATATAGGGCTCACATGATTTGATGAGATCCATGTAAATTTTAATAAATCAAAGAGAGTGTGTTGGAATGTTTGAATGTGTGTCGATAATATTCCTCTTACTATAATATTGATACAAAGATTCTTTAGCCACACTATGATGAACTAAAGTAAAGCTAGGAAACTTAGCCTTTAGCCACAAAAAATAATGCAACTTAGTTTTGTCCAAGAGTTGAGGGATTGAGTTCTCCTCATTGGTAAAAACCATGTTACTCCTCTTTATCCAAAGAACCCGAACACAAGCAAACCAAATTAAATACATTGAATTTCTACGTTGTTTAGAGAGGCCTGTCAAATGTCCAAACTGAAAGAGATGATTTGAAAGTTCACCGAGATCAACTGAAGAAAAACCAAGTCAAGAACGCACCATATGCCAAAACTGACAGAAGATATTACAACTACAAAAAAAAAAAACGATTTGATGTTTCAATGTTTCCACATCCACTCACACACTACTGAAAATCGTGAGAAATGACACCCCTTCTAAATAAATTATCCTTTGTAGGTATCTTATTGCGAAGAAGCCTCCAAACAAATAAAGACACCTTTAAAGTGATGTCCTTATTTCATATGAGATCTGAAACAACGGTATAATGAGACGACTCCTGCATAGTGAACAACCGATAAACTTGATGAACATAATAACCTTATGCTAAATCCAATTTTCAGCGCCACTCATCAACATTATTATCCCGCAAAATCACATGATCAAGTAAAGCCCTACACTCCTCTACCAACTCCTTCTCCCACGCCAACAACTGACACCACCACCTCCATGTCTCTCCGCCTTCTTCCCACCCTAAAGCAAACATATATGCCACCGATATCCAAGGATTACTACACAAGTCAAACAGCCTCCTAAACCAATCACATAACTTAAACTCCCTTATGTTAAGTGAGGTATTTTAGTAGTTAATACTATCTCCTAAACCAATCACTTAACTTAACCCCCTATGTCCAATCACGAAAATTAAGAAAGTTTATAATTAATTACCATTGGTGTTCAACAAAATATTTATGGCTCATTTATAAAAACATAATATTTATGGTTTTTTTTTCGTAAACATAATATTTATGGTTGATCGAAGAAAAAAAATGTAAAACTAGATTGTTGACTTGTGCGTCGCACGAGTTTATTGTTAAGGGATTGACATACAAATAATAAAATGCAATATATAATTGGTAAAGGTGAAAAAAGAACAGGTGATAATCCATAGTAGACAAAATAAAACACTTCATAAATTAGGGTTTAGGTTTTTTTTTTTAGAGAAACACGGTTTAGGGTTTGCCATATATAACCGAGTTTGCATGGAAATTAGGGTAGCCGAGTATGCATAGAAATTATGGTATTCTGTTTGTAAACGTATTACATAAGTGTACAACAACTTATCAAAAAAAAAGTCTACAAAAACAATAGATATATACAAATGATGACACACCAAGATATGAATGAAAAACTCATCGGTGACGAGAAATACCAGGGATTGCTACATTTTAGAGGGAATTTGTTAGGTTAAATTGATGCGTTGCATCTTAGATGAAATTTGTTAAGTTACATTGCTGCTAACCTAATGCAACATTTTAAAGGGAAATTATTAGGTTAAGTTGTTGCAGGCCTATTAAAATTAATAAATAAGGATAAATATCAGCATGTTTGTAAAGAAATAATTATTGTAGTTTCTTTTTTAAAAAATAATTATTGTAGTTGAAATTATAAAAAGGGATAAATACCAACATGTTTGTAAAGAAATAATTATTGTAGTTGAAATTATAAAAAGGGACAGAAAAAAAAAAGTAGGGAATAAATTCTCAAGGTTTTACCTACAAAAACAAAATCTCAAAGGTCTCGTAGTAGGGTGTATTTTTTGACCAAATAATTAGGGTGTATTTAAAGGACAAACATAAGAGAAAAAAAACAAAAGGAGGTAAACCCTAGCTATCCTGAGAATTTAGCAGCAGCAGATCGAAGGTTTGCAATCATGGCGGATATTGAACCAGAGGTAGCAGCACAAGGAGTGGCAAAGAAGAGAACATTCAAGAAGTTCAGTTTCCGTCGAGTTGATCTCGATTCTCTTTTGGATATGCCCACTGATGAACTTGTGAAGCTTTTCTCTGCACGTGCCCGAAGAAGGTTTCGACGTGGTTTAACCCGCAAGCCTATGGCACTGATCAAGAAGCTACGCAAGGCGAAACGTGAGGAACCGCCTGGTGAGAAGCTAGAACCAGTGAGGACTCACCTCCGTAACATGATCATTGTGTCTGAGATGATCGGTAGCATTATTGGTGTCTACAATGGAAAGACCTTCAATCAAGTTGAAATTAAACCTGAAATGATTGGCCACTATCTTGCTGAATTCTCGATCTCTTACAAGCCTGTTAAGCACGGTAGGCCTGGTATCGGTGTTACTAACTCCTCCAGGTTTATTCCTCTCAAGTGAAGACTCTCATCAATGCCCTCCCTCTATATTTCAATGCAAACTTTTGCTTGTTTTACTCGAACTATTTAAATATTTCATTTCTATTTGATGTTGTAATCATATTTAAGAAATCGTTGAACTAAAGTTTTGGGTTTAAATTGTCTATTGATTGATTAGCTTTTGAAGTTTTTGTTTGAGTAAACACGCGCTCGTCCTCGAATTTTGATCAATATCAATTTTCTTTGATTGAAATAGCTAGAACATTAGAGTGTTGACGCGTGACGTTAACATGTGAAGAGAGTTCAAAGTCAGCCGTGTGGACTACGTTAACCTGGGACGTGGAGTTACATGTCTGTCTCCAGGTATACGATGGATTTGATCGAAAATTTTGGGAAGTGAATTTTTCTTTTCATAGGGACAATTTTGATAGATTTTCTTTTTTAATAATTGTGTCAACAAATTCGTCCTTAAGTTGTATAACTTACTAAAAATTGGTGTTCTTCTAGCTTAAGTCTTAATCAAATGGTTAGGATTTGAACTTTTATACATGTGTTTAATCAACATGCATCATATCTCATTATGAGATCATCTTATTATTCAAGGAAGTTATAATAACATGACATGACACACTTCTTCTGATTTCTGCAATTAGAATACAATCACTTAATAATAATGAAATACTTAGAGTTTGCTTCAACTTAGGGTGACACACGACGATGAAAGATTGAAATGGAATTTTTCACTTAAATTTGAAAGTAGCATACAATTTAAGGTACAATATCTATCTATAGTAACAACCAGTTTTATGGAAAGCAACAAGTACATGAAATAAATAGAAGAAAAATAAGCGAAGAAAAATAAGCTGCAGTAGTAGACTTCTTCAAGGATAGATGTGATGGTAAGTTATATAGTTCAAGGACGAATTTGCTTCATTTGGACACATTAAACTTTGAATTACATACTTATAAGTCAACCCAAGGGCTATACTGATTGGAGTAATATCAATTGACATTTTTTTCAAACAAAATACTTCTTCAACCCCGTACCATTGATGACGTTAACCTCATAACAATGGTGTCAAACAATTATATGAACAAAACAGGAGACTCATTTTTACAAACCTTTGGCAAAGGGCAATTGAACAACTTTCAGGGAATATAAATTACAAATTAAAGATCCCTTTAAGTACAAACATGACTTTGCGGTACGGGGGAGTATGTGAAGAAGGAGGTCCTTGTGAACTTCTTGACTGACCCACTAGATAGAAAATCGACACTTAGACATGTACTCCCTCCGGTCTTAAATGTAAGAAACAAAAAAAAATCACACATATTAAGAAAGTTGATTGACTACATTTAAGTCATTGTAAAAAATAACATTTTTCCAATTATGCCCTTGTCTTGGAAACATGACTTTTGAACTCCACCAATGAAAAATCTTTGGAAAGCATTAAACATGGGAATGTGAAACAAATTGGATAAAGTTGAGGTTAAAATTAGAATAGTAACATTTAATATGATGACTTTTGTATACTTTTGCTTACATTTGAGACCAACTATTTTTTTTTGTTTCTTACATTCAAGACCGGAGGGAGTATGTGTGAACTTGATCAGGGTTTCACCACTTCTGGGATTAGGGGTTAGGGCTTTTATGGTAGGACAAGCAGCCCTAAAAGCTGCGTCAAACAAAGTGGTCAAACATGAGAAAATGTGTTCTCACAATCAACATATTTTTATACATTTTGCTTTTGACTTCCTAGCTAGCACGTGAGGTTGTTGACCTTTTACATAGAATCCAAAGGGTCATGCACATCAATGTTGTGACTCCTAGGTCCATGAACATTGTGTTTACGAGGGTTTTCTATCCAAAAAGGCCTAGCGGCGCGACTTGTTGTCCGATTACCTTTTATTCATGTGTAATTAATAATTGATATATAAAATCTTACTTCAAATGAAAATGAACAGTAGGGTTTCAAATTTATAGCAATCGAGGAAGAAGGGGATAGATCCGTTGAAAAATGGTGGTGGAATACGGGTGTTTCGTGTTTAGATTGAAGGGGAAGAATGTAAGAACATTGAAGAGTTTATGGGTTTGAAGAAATTTTTAATTTGATGATTTTTTTATTGCAATCAAAATAGTCCCCGTGAAAAAAAAAATCATTTTCAAAATTTTCGATCAAATTCGTCTTTAAATACGTAGAAGTTAATTTAAAACTTCACGTCAAAGGTTATGTCACACGTCATAACTGTTAATTAACGGCAAAACTAAATTGACATACTCTCTCATTTTAGTTTTCTCTCTAAAAAGGAAGAGAGAAAAAAGTGAAAGATGAAAATTTAAATTACCGTAGGAACAACTTTACTAATTTTGACCGAAGAATTAATAAATAATTTAATGATTTAATTTATAGGTAAGTCTATGATGCACAATAAAGACAAGTCTTACACCATATACAAAGCCATTTTCATTATTTGATATGATTAATGAAGCCCTCTATTTTGAAAGAAATATAAAAAACTTATTGATCCAATGATGGAAAATGAACTTGTACATTGTGGAAGATCAATTTACTTATACATGTTAGACAATATCTAATTTATATACATGGTTAATATAAAAAAATTGGGTTAATTATGTTTAAGGTCCCTATAAATAGACGTGTTTGCAACATTAATCCCTATTTAAATTTTAATAAATTTTTGGTCCCTACGTTTTTGCCGTTACGTGTCCTGACAAAAACCCAGTCACCAGTTGCCACGTATCTAATTACCATCCACATCAGCAAATTTTTTTAATTTGGATGAATTTTGAAATGTTTAATATTTGCAGGGGCAAAATGGGAGGATTAGTAAGCTCAGGGATGAAATTTCAAACGACCCCTAATACAGGGATGAAATGCATATTTAAACCTAAAATTTAAATAGGGACTAATGTTAAAAACACGCCTATTTACCGGGACCTTAAACATAATCGACCCTAAAAAAATTTACACTACCTTTTTTTTGTGTGTATTATCCACCGTCTCCCTTTCTCGTAAAAAGATGATCACGCTAATTAGGAGTCCGATAAAAGATTATTTTTGCTGATTAATATAAATAAATAAATTTTACACTATGAATCAATCACAATGGTTATTAAATTATTAGGAAAACAAATTAGCTTATATTATAACTACTTTTAAAATCACACATTATTACTTATCATATGTTAAAAGTATAAAACTTTTTGCACTTGAATCGTGACGGTGCCTGAAAATTAAATGTTTTTCTCTTCATATTAACCTCAGAGGAAGCTTATTTTTCAAGCTCATAATTCAAGACCTTTACTGTCTTTATAGTGTTATAAACAAACCACATGATACATATCACAACCTATTCTTCATTATTTCATTATTATTTGTGAACAGATGAAAAATTGTGGTACATTCGAAAATAAACTAAATATTGTGGTACTCTTTGAAAATGAAATATGAAGATGAGGACAATGTGTGGTTGCATTGCATTTCTCGTGTCCAAGGCAGGAACATCATTACTATTTTCATGATATTCTGTAAAATCTCTACATTTGCACTTGTACAAGTACAGTTGATAATCATAAAGAATGAGCCAAGTTGACTGTTTCATTGTCAACCCTGATGAAAAGCTCAAAGTTGATAAATGTGTTGGCTGTGGAGTAGTAAAACTTAATGATCCATCCATTCATGTGTGAAAAACTTAAAGTAGAAAGAAACATTGCGCTATCATTTTTATTTTTTTGTCAAAAATAAAAGGGAAATGCTAAAAAAGAACATTTCATTTCATTTCAGTGATATATACTACGACTACTATAATGTAAAAAGCATTTATTAGTATCATAAGTAGGTAGAGACAGATATGTTTCACATAAAGATTAGTAACACACAGTTAGTTGTGTAGTTGAGATCAACTATAATGCATTCAATGAAAGACAGTGTGATTTTGTTAACAGTATAGCTGGTGTATGAATGCTAATGTCATTTTATGTCCACCTTTTGAACCATGTGAGGTTCTTAAATTTCATTGTCGGTTTGGTTTGGAGATAATATCCAACATTGTTTATATATTGGGCCTCTCAAATTAGTAGTATACTCACATTATTACATGCACATAACCAAAGAAGCTTAATAGCTTCTCTCTTGAGTTCTAAGTGATCTGGTTTAGGAAGTGTAATGCATATTTTCAGTCTGCGCCAAAGAGCACTTTTGTGCTCTTGGCTGTTTGTTGTCTTTTTGGTACTAGGTTTTTGCTATGGTGGAGACCATAGTACAGTTGAGGTAGTTGGACTTGGAGAATGCGCAGATTGCATTCAGAACAATATTAAGACTAGCCAGGCTTTCTCAGGTACTTTGTCTGCTCTTACATAGTATACAATACTATACATGCATATACTACATAGTTTTATCAAAAATATGTTTTGGTAAGATGTACAATGAGCACATTCCATTTATTTTTAACCAAAGAAATTCTTCCATAAGTCATTTGAAGTGTGGACAAATGACAATGTATAGGGCCTACTATATCACTTTTATCAAGTATCTCTAAATATTAGGTGAAGACATAAAGTGGTTTTATTCTGCATTAATATAGTAACTTGCTTGAAAAGTGTGGTCAATTCAAGTAAATTCTATGCTATAATAACTAGATCCATGAATTTGATACTCATTGTTCCTTTTTTAACTATTATGAGTTACTCCTCTCTAACAAAATATAAACAAAAAAAGTACATGTATGTGGTTTAAATTTTGACAAGATGCATGTAATTTTTTCCTTGTATTTTGTTACAAAGAGAGTAGAATATAATAGAAAAGGCTGATTTCAGTTACACATGTTAGATATGTATAACTACTAATAAACAATCTTGTGCATAATTTTTTTGCAGGGCTACATGTAACAATAGACTGCAAAGAAGCAAATGGACATTTTAAAACAAGAGGGGCAGGTGAGCTTGATAAAAATGGAAATTTCAAAGTTTCCCTTCCTCAAGAAATTGTAAAAGAAGGTGAATTGAAAGAAGAATGTTATGCTCAGCTACATAGTGCAACAGCTGCACCTTGTCCTGCTCATGATGGCCTGCAAAATACCAAAATCGTCATCAAGTCAAAATCTGATGACAAACACACCCTAAGTACTGCTGCTGCTGGTAAACTCAAATTTTCATCAGCAACATGTACCTCCAAATTCTTTTGGCCTCTCTTCAAACATCCTCTTTTTCCTAAGCTTCCTCATCCTGATTTACCTCAATTCCCCCCTAAAGTTTTTCCACCATTTCCACCAAAGATTTTCCATAAACACCCTCTTTTTCCTCCTGTTCCTATCTACAAGAAACCTCCATTTCCTCATATTCCTATCTACAAACCTCCCTTTCCTCACATTCCTATCTACAAACCTCCCTTTCCTCATATTCCCATCTACAAAAAACCTTGCCCTCCACCTGTGCCTATCTATGTAAAACCTATCCCTCCTCCTACACCTGTTTATGAGAAACCTCTTCCTCCGCCTACGCCTGTCTACGAGAAACCTCTTCCTCCGCCTGTGCCTGTTTACCATAAACCTCTCCCTCCACCTACGCCTGTGTATGAGAAACCTCTTCCTCCACCTGTGCCTGTTTATCATAAACCTCTCCCTCCACCTACGCCTGTATATCATAAACCTCTTCCTCCTCCTGTTCCAGTCAAGAAACCATGTCCACCACCAAA
>Ga0099826_10003865_pt1 | contig 10326 bp, 3 predicted proteins | sample Mtrugardesep15_FD_76830 | JGI IMG/M metagenome (GOLD analysis project Ga0099826, IMG submission 76830) | Root nodule microbial communities of legume samples collected from California, USA - M. trunc garden sep15 | ecosystem: Host-associated > Plants > Roots > Nodule | place: USA: California...
GATTATGCTTGAACACTAGCCCCCTTACCTCTAATTCCAAAAATCCAAGCCTAAGCCTCACTTTAGCTCCAAGATTCTTCAAGCCTCTTCTCTTCAAACTCTTTCTTCCTTTTCTCTAGCCTTTTCTCTCTCTACCTCTAACTTGTGTTGTGAAATGAAATGTTCTAACTCTAATTTCCTCATAAAAGTTGGGTTATATAGTCACACCACTAATGGGCCTAACTCTCCAAATGTTATATGGGTTCAACTCTAAATAATTCAATTCTCTAGTTTCTATCTCACTAACGGTAAAATGACTAGTAACCATCGGCTCTAATTTAATTACCACAACATACTAACAACTTAATAAACAAATGGTCCTCACTTAAAAACGTTACAATTAATCCTCAACCAAAATTACTAATTTACCATTGCTCATCAAAAAGACCAAAATGTCCTTCTAACACTAAACCCAAGAATTAACACTTAAAATAAATAATCACATACAAGCATATATAAACACACATAAAATAATTAAAAAAATAAAATAACGAAAAATCAGGTTGTTACAAGACTCAGTTCACTACATTTTAGACAAGATTAAGCGTATCTCCTATTGGTGGCTACAAGCGAAAAATTTTACTTTTGCTTTTGGGTATCAACACTGGTGTTCTAGACTTTTACTTTGCTTATACGATGGGTTTTAGTTCTCTTTATCTGATTTAATTTTTTGTTGTTTCATTGAATTAAACTCGTGTGTTTTTTACCTTGGCACACCTATGGGTAACATAGTGTGATGTGGCACTGGCTGATGTGACATGCGATGTTGATTTGATAAAGTGGATGATGAGTCACAAAGTGAGGAGACCAAAACCAAAAAAACGAGAAGAAAAGAATTCAAATTTTAAAAACATTGGTTATTTCATCTTCTTCGTGTCTTTCTTCCTTCATTTTCATCTTAGTCGCACACTTTCATTATTTTTTCTACTCATATCCTCCATTTATGCTAAAAATTCACAAATAGATCATAAAACTATAAAATTCCCATGATTTCCACGAAAGTATGGTTTTTTTGCACAATGATTTTTTTTTTATTATATGCACAACGATTTTGTTCTTTGGTGATTAAATTTTAAGATTATACCCCTTTTCAAACTCCAGTCTTCGGTAGCAAACAAATTTTCATTCTCTTAAACATAACTTGAATGATTTAATTTAGGGTTAATTGCTTTTTCTGTCCCCTAACTATTTTTTGGTATCACTTTGATCTCATAACTAATTTTTTGTTTGTTTGAGTCCCTTAATTATATGTATGTCATTTAGTTTAGCCCCTTCCGTTAGTTTTGTGAAAAAATGTTAACTTATATACACATGTCATTTTGGTATTGCCTCAAAATATATATTTTTTCCTTCATTTTCTTCATATGAATATTCATCTCCTTCTCCCATTTGTGGAAATTAATTCATTTTCTTCAAAACCATAATTCATAAGAAATTAATATTACAAAAATCCAACATCAATAACATGATCTCGTCAAAACACATCTTTCACTTTCCACAACATATATGAATCAACACACTACATAAATTGACAACAACATACTGCTAGTTAACAAATGAAAATCACCAGCATCACAAACAGTATATTTAATTTGATTCAAAAAAAATGTTGGTTGTACTCGATGGGGTTTATTGCATTCAAAAGTGGTTGTATCCAATGAGGTTTATTCCAAAAAATCATCACCATGAATCTCGTAAAGCAAAAATCCCAAAAGCACAAAATTGAATCCAAACAACAAAAAGCCCCAATCTAAAACAACCCAGCCGGGGACTTTAAGGAATGAGGGAGGGAGTAGAACTCTTCATGTAATGATTGCTGGTATCATTGTTGTGGATTTGAGTTTGAATAAATGTTGAGGAATGAAGACATATTGTTGATTTGAGCTTTTTAATTTTTCAGCAGTTATAACAATTAATTAATAAAGTTTCCTAAAAAAAAGTTAGTTAATAAAGTTTTTAGTTTGAGTTTTTTTGGATCTGGGAGACTCATCATCCACTTTGCCAAATCAGTGTCGTCAACCATTGCCACATCACCATCTATTAGCCATATATTTATTTTTGTAATGGATGAAGATGGTAAAGACCAAAAGCGAAATGTTTAGAACTTACAGGGTTTGTTTTGCAACAAAAAAAATACATTGACAAAAACAAAAAAACATGCGAACTTACATGAACAATTTAACTACTTATGCCTAATTTGTATGTCTGTAAGACTCAATTCAACTAGAAATGATGATATTGTTAGGTTGAACACCTTTAACAAAATTCAGACACCGGATGTTATAATTATATGTATGAATTTTAGATATTTTTACCATATATATATATATATAAGTTTATGTAAACTTACCTCAGTTGGTAGAGACAATCCATAATATATTTAAGGTTCTGGTTCAAACCTTCAATGAAAAAATATAAAAAAGAAAAGAAACCAAGAAATACTTTATTTATTTATGGAATTTTAATAAATAAATATCTTAGAAATTTTAAAAAATCTAGAACCACTAAAAACAAGGAGATGTAAAATACAGTTGGCAAGGCAAGTAAGATATGTACACGTGATTACTTGTCGTGGTCCCTACCATACCCATTCTCTACGCTTTATGGCCACCTCAGCTTCCACTTCCTCTTAGTTTTCTTTTTTTGTTTACTTTATTTACCTAGCCAACCACTTAATCACTTATTGCTTCTTATCCCCATTTTATCCTCTTCTTTATAATATTCTTAGCCTTATTTCCGTTAACTTAATTGATTATTTTAATTTAGTCCTTTAACTATAATTTATATCAATTTGGTCCCCTATATTTTGTTTTGTTACTAATTTTAGTTATTTCTATTAGTTTCTCTAAAAAAAATGTTAAAAGAAAGGGTTAAAACTAGTAACGGAACAAAACATAGAAAACCAAATTGGTACATACAAAAATTGTGTTCATATTCTTATTCTAATAATTTTTTTACGTGTTTTGCAGCATCACAATATCCGTTGAATCATAGGAAATTGTTTCATCGACACTCCTCTACTTCGTTGACACTTTAAGAGAGAAATAATTAGAGAGTGTGCTATAATTAATACTTCTTCTCGTCCTTTATACAAAAAATAAAAGACATAAAACATTAAGATCAAAGAAACACATAGAAAATAATTATCTTCATTTAATACACCTTTATATTTAATTTTTTTTTCTATAAATACCCTTGAATTAATTACTCTTGATTCCACCAATTTACTTAATTTTAATATTCTCTTCCATAATAAATAAGGGCCCAAAGGAAATTTAAATTCAAACACACTAGAAAATTGGTCAATATTTCCTATCGAAATGATCAAAAAAAAATTCACTCTTGTTTCTTATAAAAATGACCAGAGGAATATGATATTAGTGATGTAATTGTGAGAAAGATAAAAAAAAAATGATATTAAATAAAATAAATGTATAAAATGAAATCATAACTATTTAAAATCAAAGTAGACGTTGGATATAAAAAATGTACAATATGTAAAACAATTTTTTACTTGGACAAAATATGAAACTTCTGCTCATTTTGTCTATCTATTAAAAAAACTACAGACTTTTCCCTTTTAACAAAAAAAAATAAAAAAATAATTGGTCGGGAAGTCATAATTAGGAGTCCATTGAGTTGAATTTTCTTTTGAAAAAGAAAGGATATTTCTGAAAGAAAATAAAAAATGAACATGATATTGTACTACTATTTAATCCAGTTTTGTTTTATATGATACGTACATTGGCACATATGACTTGATCAGATAGTTATTTTTGTTGATGATATCATGACCTCAGATATTTTATATTTATATATTTATCAACATACCATGACCTCAAATAGTTGTTGTTGACAAACTCTTGCATTCACATTTTTTGTTTACAATATTATTTTTTCAGACTAATTACAACATATATATGATAAACAATGATTTCTTTTGTTTTAACATATTAAATTTAAGATGGAGTGTAGAAGAGAGAATATTATATATATCCTTAAAAACAGAGAATAAAAAAAAAGAATATTGAAAAACAATATCAACAAAATTTAGATTAAGGTATAATATCTAAATGTGTTAATAAGCTCCATCGAAATATATATATATATTTTAAAATCCAAGTTTAATTTTTAGATTATTTACTCCCGACCTAATTCTGAGTTATCAAACTCCTTTCTCCTAAATCGAAGGTTTACGCCAACTTTTTAATTTATATTAAACGAAGAGGAAGTTTAGAAGATAGAATAATAAAAAACAATATCAACAAAGTTTATATTAAGGTATATAAATTAGGCAAGCTTGAATTTTTTTTTTCTCCCATAAAAGAAAGGAATCTCCAAATGAAGCATCCAGATGATGTTGCTTACTAGACATATATAATAAAAAAAGGGATTTGCTTTCAGATATAGTAACCACTCCTATAAAATATCATAAAAAATTGTGAGCCACAAATTCACTAGAGTTTGGGACAAGTTGTTGTTTATTATTAGTTGGGGAAATGGAATACCTTAATGGTTATACGACACGTATCTTTGATAACCCTTTCAACTCTAACAGAACACAAGCACAATTCTAGGGCTGATTTGTCTTAAAACCCTTTCAGTCTGGCCTATGAATTGAGACTTGTCTTCCAAAATTCTCCAATCTTCCTTTTCCTCCCAAATTTTATTATTAATGTTAATAAGAGTCCGATTGTGATTGTTCAAGAAGAGTGTAATTGTGGAGGTTGGATCCTCTCCTCTCAATTCTCACACCTTCACCATTTTGTGTCTTTCTTTCTTTAAGTTTTAAAGAGAAGATCAAGAGAGAAAGATAAAAAGATTAAGAGTGAGAGAATATAGAGAAAGACACAAACTATAGATAAATTAAATTAATTGTATATACAATTTTAAAATAATTATGATTAAAGACAAATATTTTTATAATTTGACGACTGTGATTAATTGATATTGTAAAAATTATTATATTAAAGATATGTACAAATTAATTTATCATCTAGAGTGGATCGAAGACGATAATTAGAATTGATTGAATATATTGGAGGATAATGTTGGCCCTCCACATAGAGTAGTGTATGTGCAAGGACTTCAACACTCAATTTAACGAGAGTTTCAAGTGAGCTTAGAAGTTTCACCAAAGTTAAGAGGGTAATTGTGATTGTTGAAAAAGAGTGTAGCTGTGATATGTTTTGTCAATGCAAAAATATCTTTATTATAAATAAATTATAATTAATCATATGTGCAATTTTAAAATAGTTATGACTAAAGCTAAATATATATATATTTTTTTATAATTTGACGATTATAATTAATTGATATTGTAAAAAGTTATTATATAAAAGATATGTACAAATTAATTTATGATCCTTAGTAGACCGAAAACAATGATTAACATTGATTGAATATATCAGAGAACAACGTTGCCACTCCACATGGAGTAGTGTATTTGTAAGGATTTCAACACTCAAATTAACATGAGTTGGTAAAAGTTTAACCGATGTTAAGAGTGTACTTTTCATCAAGGTTTGAAATCTTTTATAGATGATATGTAAAGATCACTAAGTTTTGTGATTCATGGATTGTTGTCTGATTTAGATCATAATTTTTTTTTGACAAAATTGATATCATAAGGTTGTGATTTGATTACTTGGATTGGTCTAAAATGCCGATGAATACTATGTTGTTCATTAATTAATTAGTTGGATCATGGATACATCACAAATTGAGTCTTCGACCGTACCAAACAATTTCTATTAATACTTTTTGACAGAATATGTAAGAATATTAATAATCTGCTTATTCACATTTAGAAGGAAAAAAAAAGCATTCTATTTACGTATAAAAATATATTAATTAAAATATATGGCTCTTTTTCATTTATAACATATTTAAATTTGTATTCTTTTTCTCTCAAAAAAAAAAGAATTTGTATTCTTTAATTTGTATTCTAGTTAATTCCCCTAAAAAAAGAGTATTCTAGTTAATATCCCCCAAAAAGAAATATTATAGTTTATATAGTTATTAGTTATCTTTAAAAAGTATAAAAGGTTCATTGAACTACACATATTATTTATAGTGGATCTCATGGCCCCATGTAGGCAATAACCTTTATGGGGTTAGGATTTTATTCTGTGCCATAAAATTGATTCTTTCAGATTCTATAAGTGAATTGAGACCTCAAGTTTTTGGATTAGAGAAACCTACAATGATGGGCAACTGAACAAACTTCACATGGATGGATGAATGGTTGTACAGATAAATCACAAAATTGGAGGGTCAAATTATGGATACTGCATAAAACATGTATATTTGAAAGGAAAAAAACGCATCTAGCTAAAAAAAATGAGAGTTACTTCTATGGTTTGTGATTCTCTCCATTTTCTAAAAACAAGTAAAAATATCCATCTTTTATAATAATGGTTTATTACTATAGTTTTGAAGTAAATAAATAATATTAATGCACACATATTTTGAATCAGAAACATTTATTAAACACTAAACCAAAACTTTTTTCCTCCAAAAAAAAATTAAACCAAAACTTTAGTAATCGAGATGTTAGTATATGCATATGTCCATTTATTTTAAGAATTTGATAGGATCTTAAACCTACTTTTACACCATTTTTTTCTCCACAAAACACCATTATTCTTAAAAACTACCCTAGTTTGGAAGTACATTTTTAGACGGGTAAAAACACATTGTCATTGAATTTGCCATACTGAGGAAAAAAACCTACTAGTGTTTTCTGAAGTGGATTTTCTATCGGTCATTCTATAAGATTTTGGTCTTTATAATGCATATAGAAAAACATATATCAAAAGATGTCAATTTCTTAAACCTAACAAAATTACCTTCAAATATTAGACTACATAGTTGCAAAATACTTTAATTTTTCTCGAAAAGAATAAGGAAAAAAATAGCACACATGGTATGTGTGGGTGGGAATAGGCTAGGTCGAGGTAGACTTTGCAAGGCCTGAGCCTGCCCTGCGGCCTGTCATAGACTTACTTTTTAGGTGTGAGTCTAACCTTCTTAAAGTCTGATACGGCATGTTAGACTGTTTAAAAGTCTATTTCATATGAACATCTTTTAATAAGCAATGTGATCTAAGTTTAAATAGACTCGCAAACTAATATATCAATTAGATTAAACTCTTTTTTGATAATCAAGATAAGTTTTTAGGAAATTTGACTATATATTGTATCATATTTCAATTCTAGTTTATAATAATACATTTAAATATAAAAAAAATTAATGTATACTAATAAGCTTAAATTACTGAAAAAGTTAACAAACTTTTATTTTAATTTAAAGTGCAAAATATAATATAATAATAAATAATAATATTCATATTTACTAAAATAGGCGGGCCTAATAGGCCTAAGAGGCTTTTTGAATGGTATGTGGTCTGACCTTTTAAGCTAAATAGCCTTCTAAAAAAGTTTAGACCTTCTCTGTTTAAGAAAAAAGTCTGGCTTAACCTAGCTTGTCGTAGGCTAGGCCGTAGACTCCGTAGGCAGGTCCGTAGACCCTGTAGACAGGTCCGGCCTATTACCATCCCAATGTGGGAGGGAGGGAGATTGCTCGGTTATACTAATGTCCACAAGTTTTGTCAACGCAGTAGTTCATAAATTCTTCACATTTCCTTTGTGATGCTTCATTCTTTTCCTTTATGTAAAAAAATCTAATACCACATATTTTAAGAGCATCATTAATGCTAGTTGTTTTTCTCTCAAAGAAAATTTTAGTGCTAGTTGTTTATTGGTTGTTTAAACATAACCAACTTTTTTGAGAAAAAACATAACCAACTTTGTTTACTTTTTTTTTTCTTCATGACATAGATGATTGTTATGATTAAGCATTTTTATTATTATAAATCAACAACTTTTTATGTTCAATATAATTAATCAAGGATTAATTAAGTTTTTAGTCCCTACAAAATAAAATCACACTTTTTAGTCTCTGTGACATTTTCCTTAAGCATTTTAGGGACCAAAAATGTTGATGAAATTTTTTGACAGGGACTAAAATGCTAATGGAAAAATTTTATATGGACTTAAATTGCTGAAGGAAAATTTTATAGGAACTAAAAAGTGCGATTTTATTTTATAGAGACTAAAAACAAAATTCTGAATATTTATAGGATCATTTACTTAATTAACCCATTAATCAAAATAAACAAAAAAGAAGTGCATTACTATGATTGCTTAAGGTCTTGTTTTGCTATTAGAGAAAAATGTTGATGAATTATTTAAGAATTCTTTGACGATAATATGACATTATTAAACCAATTTAAAATGGCTATGCAACTCAAAGATAATTGGAAGATAATTGGCAAAATACTTCATAAACATCTTCATTTTGAAAATTATCCAGGTATATTATCTAAATATGAAAATTATGAAGAATTTAAATTACCCTCTAAAATTATATTTCTTGAAGAAATTAATTCTTTTTCCCAAACACACATCAATTGAAAGTTCTAGAAGAATAAGAATTATAGGCAATTCAAATGCTTCAATTGAATTATATTCATTTTGATGTATTTTGGTTGGATAAAGTAATACAACTCTCCATTCTTAAACTTTCCTGGACTATTTTAAAAATAAAATAAAAGTTCAACGCCAATTCAGAAATTTAAATTGGGACACATCGTAACTCATTGATGTCCAAAAGAAGAAAAAAAATCATTTAACACTGTGTATGCAGTAATGGCCCTGAGGACGAGAAACATGGATAACAGGCTAAATATTCTAGTTGTCCTAAGTTGTGATATCGTACGTGCTTTTAAGTAAGTATCTAGAGACCGATCAATTCAACTTTAATTTTTTAAAACTTATTATTCCTCGAACATGATTTTGACATACAACCCTCTTAGGCCCCTTTCTATTACTGACAAACTAGTCGAGATACTTGTGCTACAACACAGGTAGCGCGACTTCCCCGCACACTACAAGAAAACAACATTTTAGCCTCTAATTTTAGCGTCGGCCACCGACACCGACGCTAATAGCATCCACATAGAGTCAGCTAAACTCACGCAACTTCGATTTATAATTTTAGAACCATTGAATATTTTGATTTGGAATACACTATTACCAGTGTCCATTTTCCTCCAAGTTCATTGTAAAATTCTTGGACAAAATTGCATGGTATTTCTCCCATGGCTTTTGAAAATGTAAAAATAAATAAGTAGAGTTAATGACTAAAATGATAAATATGATAATTAAAAATTAAAATCTAAATTAGTATAAAATTTATGTTGAGCACAAAGAGAAGAATATATGAACTTACTTCAAGCAAAATGTGAGCAGTTTAAAAACCACATCTATTGTTCTCTCTTAGAAATCTTGAAATGGATGACATATTTTCTCAATTTAACGCAAGGTAGTAGGTTGGATCACAAAAATAAAATCAAGGCAGTAGTGATATATAGTAAAGAGGAGTAGAAAGAAGTGAGCATTAAATAATTATTACTACCTTGAATAAGCAGAGGAGAAGACTATGCAGACAAGTTTTTGGGAATATGCATAGACAGATTTTGCAATGTAGTGGCTTGGCTTTTACATGCATAGGCTTAACCATCTTGTCAATTCACGCATGGCATGGAAACAATAGAAGGAGCATTGATTCTTACATGTTGTTAGTAAGCAATTATTAAAAGGTGTAACATTAGTTAATAAGGTATATCAAATATGTTGGAACTCTCTCTCTCTCTCTCTCAATATACTATATATATATATATATATATAATTGATTTTGATTTCAGCAAATCAGTTGGACGAATTGTCAGATATCTTACAAGTCAAGTAAGCAAAATACAATCATGAATCTCATGATGTTTTGGAAACATAATTGACATATCACAAAATACAAAATAAGTTCAAAAGACCAACACATGGTACTTAATAAGTTCTTCAGTTAGGAAGTTGATAAGTGAAGTTAAACAACTTTGAGCAAAATGTGGTTCATCAGAAGTGACCTTCTCAGTTCTTTGGCTCCAACTTGAGTTGTTTGGCCAACTTAGTAGATAAGAGTTGGGTTGGCTAAACATCTTGGCTAGAAGCTATCCAATCAACCTCATATTGGGAAAATCTCTTTGGAGGAGGGGTGGGAGAAGTAGACAATGAATCATTTTCACCGTAAAGGGACTGCTGCACATGAAGGTGATGGAATGTTTTTTAAGTAACACATGGGTTTAATCAAAGTTTGTATGAACTTTGTATTGATATTAAGATGTGTGAAAATAAAACACTTACAATGTGAACATTTGAGACATCCTTGTCA
>Ga0099826_10003866_pt1 | contig 10324 bp, 7 predicted proteins | sample Mtrugardesep15_FD_76830 | JGI IMG/M metagenome (GOLD analysis project Ga0099826, IMG submission 76830) | Root nodule microbial communities of legume samples collected from California, USA - M. trunc garden sep15 | ecosystem: Host-associated > Plants > Roots > Nodule | place: USA: California...
AAAAAAATAGAAAATAAGGATTAATAACTAGAAGGAAAATAAATAAATAATATATAATACGGATGAATGATAAATCACAACATGAAATGGGCAGGCAGGCAGGCTTCAAGTCCACTACCAGTTTCTGAGGCTAATAATTACCACAGACAACTTGATCCCAAAAAAACCACCATTCTTAATTATTGACAAAACATATTTAAAAAACTAATTGAAGGTAACGATTCTATTCTATGATATACATGAACTCTTACTCTCTTAGTAATTATTCTACATTTCCAACATGTATGTATTTATAGAATCATTTATTAAATTTGTATAAAAGACTTTATATTTTAGAACGTGGTAATCCCGCTATAGCATTTTTTGAGTTGGTTGCTCCGCTTTGCTATCCACAATTGAAAACTGTGCTTTTAATGTGGTAAAAAACTGGTTTAAAGTAAAGGCCTAACCTCATTGTAAGTTGTTCTTCCTTTACTTTCGACCTTCTCACACACTGCAGAAAATCAACAGTAAATTAGAGAGGGGAAAAAACCAAAAAGTAAAGAAAATTGTCAAAATGGCCTGAATAAAATAAATTTCTGTCTGCGAAACAAAAGAACCACTGCTGCAAGTTTCAGAATTATCGTCTAAATACTCAGCATTCAGCATACTAAGGGGTAATTTCAGTAAATAAGTTAATTAATTGCTATTTCAATAAGTGTTTTATCATCCAAGAGCTTATGTATAAACTCTTTCAACGGTCAAACAAATTAATACAAACTCTGCATAAGCTCTGTATAAATTGCTTCGATGAGCTATTGTGAGGAGCTTATGACATATGATAAACTATTTTCATAAATTTTCCAAACCCTTGCACAAATGTTTATGTCATAAGTTCAAATAAGTTGTTTCAAACGCCTCATAAGTGCAACTTTGCAAGGATAGAGTAAATTACTAATAAAAAGTTAAAGATCAAAGTGGTCAAACAAGACAGATGAAAAACCTTTCATACTAAATTGCCGGAGCCCTCTTCCATTCTTATCACCCCCAACAGCCCGTCGCTTTTTCTTCTTGGTACTGCGTAAACATTGAGTGGGTAAGAATCAATCGAAAATAATAGTGATAAATAATAATAAAAACAAAGAATTGAAAGGAGTTGTAAAACCACAGAGTATAGATATAGATAAAAATGTTTTGAATCGCGGTCACGTTGAGGATTTCACGATTTTGGCTGTTAACAATGCGGCGTTACAGATTGTGGTCGTCGTGGTGTGAATTAATCACAACATTGCACAAATCTTATTAAAACTATTTATAGTATCATATAATGTATAATAACTTAATTTCTCATTATTTCTTTTCATAATTTTGCAATGAATTTGTTTCTTCTAAAAACCAAATTAACCACTAATTAATTCAGGTTTTAATGTTTTTAGAAGAGACAAGAGCATAAAACAACCAACTTAAACAATAAATTTGTTCTCTACCATTTACTGCAGTTGCTTCTGTAATTTTTGTTCGCTATGTTAAAACTGTATCAGACACTACCTACAACGGACGGACAGTTTTTTAGAACCTTCAACCTTGGATAAAATTTACCCTTGGAGGTAATGTATAGCCATGTTCAAGTCCAATATATCATTTTCCATTTTACTAATTGAAAATCTTGACAAAATTAAGCCCTAAATCGAAATCGAACACAATAACACAAAAAAACACCAGAATTTCATCCCAAGCTAAACCAAACATAAAATCGGATTTGTAAAATAGCAATTTGCATCACATAAACAATAAAATGCGATTAATCTAGAAAGTGCAAAGATTGGAGAAAACTCACGGAACTACGGCCTGGGAAGCAGCATCATCATCATGTATATCAAGATGATTCAATTTGAGAGCAGCGTTATCACCGGCGGCTGTCCCCGTGGTCTGCTCACTCCGGCTAGACGGTAACCCGGCACTCCTGCTGGTTGAGCCTGATTGGCCAGAAATCGTAGTTCCACAACCCATCAATTCCTCGTCCTCTTCGTCAACACACGATTGATGCGGCTGTGTTCCCATCTATCGTGACTGGTTTCGATTTCGAAGCTAAATTGATCGAACACGAAGGGAGAAAAACCCTAGGGCACGCAATATGAAGAAGGAATGTGAATACGAAATTGAAGAATTGAGAGAGAGAGAGAGAGAGGTGAGGTTGTGATGGATTAACGGCGGCAGTTATTGGCGAGGGAAAGAGGAGATCTTAGGGAACGCGGGGGCACGAAATACGAATACGTGTTCGTTTCGTTTCGCTCCTAAATTTATTTTTATGCAACCTATCCTACTGCATAACTACTAAACTGTGAGCATCACCCAATTTTGCCCCTTAAATTTGTGTAAACCAATAAACAAATGGAATAAATTACATTTTTAATTAAGGTTGGGAATTGGCTACGTCGTGGTAAGCTTTACAACGAGGCTTAAGTCTGGCCTGCAGCTTGTCATATGTTTATTTTTTAGACTTACTCTAAATTTTTGAAAATCTGATATGACTTGCTAGCATGTGAGAATAAACAAATTTTTTATATTTAACATGAATTTTTAGAGAATTTGATTATATATTATTATTTATTGTATTTCAATTTTAATTTATAATATTACATTAAATAGGCGAAAAATCAATATACACTAATAAATTTAAATTACTGGCAAGTTTAGCAAATTTATAATTTAATTCAAAGTGCAAAATTTAATATAATAATAAATAACGTTATTCATATTTATTTGAGTAGGTTGGTCTTATAGGAGGTTTTATTTTATGGTTTGTGGTTTGACTTTTTTTAACTAAATAGACTTTTAAAAAAAATATAAGCCTTTTATACTTAAGAAAAAAGTTTGACCTAATATGTCGTAGGCTAGATTGTAGGCCCCTGCGGACCGGACTGACCTATTCACATCCATGCTTTTAATCCTTTTATTTTGTCCATTTTTAAATGAGGGGTGTTTTTTTTAAGGGAAAATGAGAAATGTTAAGCGAATCTAAAAAATTTAACACAACATATATACAAAACACTGTATATAAGTGTTCTCTCTTCTCTCTCTCTGATTGTGCGCTCTTTCTTTTGTACGCATAAGTTCTCTCATTGGTCATCGATGTCATCTCTCTTTCGTACAACTCTTTCACTCTCTGCAACAATGTTCTCCTACACACTCATTAATGTCTCTTTACCATCAATGACCGACATAGCAAATCTCCTACATCGATAACCAATCACTGACGACTAAGTTCAAAAGGGGGTGACTGAATTGTGTAGGTCGTAAGGGTGGATCGGAGAAGAGACAGGAGCGAGAGGAAAATGTCGGAGGGATTTATGAAATCACCCCTCGTTTTTCTGTTTAAATTCTATTCACATAACTTTTGTTCAAGAGATTAAGTGTTATGTTGTCCATTTTTTTAATTTTATTTTACTCATCATTTTTTGTTTCTAAATTTTGGTCCTAACATTTCTAATTTCTCAATTTTGGGTACCTCGTTTAATTTTTTAAAAATATAACTCATCCAAATTTCGGATAATGTGGGAAATGTTTAGCGTACGTGACAATAAGTTGATTGTATATACATATTTTTTTGGTTGCAGTGGATTTGTTACATCACTTTTTAAATATGTAAATAAAATTAAAATGTTTTAAATATGTCATTCATATGTTTAGCGAATCAACTGTTTTATGTTATTTTTTTGACAAATTGTTTTATGTTATGTCATTCATCTTTATAAACACTAACATGAATCTTAATCTAGAAGTTTGCAATCCTCTTGCACAGCACAAAACAGTGTGTTTAAGCTTAATGTCATGGTAGTTGAAACTTGAAGCTTGAAACATAACGGTTTCACCTTTGCTCGGTTCTCCATTTGCAGAGATTAGGCCAAAGGAACAAGAAAACAGAACCACGAGATTGATAATCAAATTGGTAGTGAGTGACATAGATTATCTACTTTGAATAATATGTAACAATGATTTCGTTGCATGGTATACAATTTGCATTATAGTATTGGTTTGCAGTGTTTACTTATCATGTAAGTTATACGTCAGAGCCACATTAGAATGGGTTTCTGAAAAAATCGACACTTTCAAAAGTATATACACCAAGTTAATCTTTAAAAATAAGTTCCCTTAAAAAAACAAAATCCGTAAATTGTCATGGAAGAAGGAAAATGTTAGTATCAGACAAAAAACCTGAGACCTGATTTTTAAATCTCCTTTAACATCCCTTAGCTCACTAAACTGAACTAGTTACGCGTGACAAAAATAGTGACACTCTACAAAAAAAAGTTTATTTTTTTGTTTAGATTGCGATTTCAAAAAATTAAATTTTTCCCTTGTTTTATTTTCAAGGTTTATAAGTGACGACATCGCGTGAAATCCTTTTTTTTCTTTTCGAAGGAATCGCATGAAATCCTTTTAACACCATTTAAAAATAAATAAATAAATAAAAGACATCAAATATGTGACCATTTTTACAAAGACGGTCAATGATTGTGTTGAACATTACGAGATCAAGCATGGCAAATTGTTTTTAAGGTAGCCTAAACAATTGAATGATAACTAATGTTTGTCCCATTTTGTTTAACCCATCAATTGAGTTTATGTCAATAAGACACAAACCTCTCGTAAGAGTATTTAATGTAAATACATTGGGTTGACAACCGTTATTGAGAATCTTAATGAAAATTGAAAACAAAAGCTTCATTTGGTTCATAGCATAAAAGTTTATCTAGACGTTTAATGTAACAATGCATGGCTTAATTTGACCCAAGTTCATATGTCGAGATTTTTTTTTCTTTCCCATTTTACATTATGTCGAGAAATCTTTATTAAAACAAGTTAAAGTGACACTAAAAACTCTTTTAAAGAAAAAAGAGATTAAAAACGAAATATGATACATTTATCTATAAATATCTATTTTAACAAATACTCAATCTAGTTCCTCGATACATTAACACACAAGTAGCCTTTAACAATAAAAATTAAATGATGAAAATTATAGTCTAGAAAATCCACATTGAGAGTATCCAACTCAATAAGCATCGATTAGCTAATATGTACTTCCATCGTGGAGAAAAAAAGATGAATAAGAGTGTCTCAAATAGAGATAACACTTGAACGTGATTGGTGACATTGATTAACCACAATGTCATAAGTGTACATGAAAACAAAAAAATCTTATGAAAGAGAAATACAACCACTTATGACATTGTAGTTGGTCAATGTCACGAATGTCATTAACCACAACGTCACACAAGTGATACCCCTCAATAGTTACCCTCCCTCGATGTATCCATCATTTTAAAGATTAAAATAACTTAAATGACCAATTTGTTACAAACCTCAAACTTAAAGGACCCTGATGTAATTACTCTAAAAAATATAATAATATATATATATATATATATATATATAATAAAAGATAATTTGTAAATCATGCTTATGAAATTTGTGTGCAGTACTTGATTGAAGAGATGTGTGTTTGTTTTAAGTTTACCAAATTTATTTATAGGAATAACATTCTTTAAAATATAAAGATGAAAATTTTATTCCAAAGTATTTCCAAAAAAATGTGTTTGATTAACTTTATAATATTCCTAGGAACTATAAAAATATGGATTATAATAGATAACCACATATAAATTATTCTCATCTTCATGATAGCTTTATTCCCACCATTTTATTTGGAAAAAATTATCTATTCCCAGTAACATTTTATACCCAAAATAAAATTTAATAAACTTGTAACAAATATAACTTGAAACAAACACATCATTGAATATTAAACAACGAACGAGCAATGCAAGGGTGGGACACAAAAATGAGTTTCTCAGGGTGCTGTTAGCTTGTTTTATTTTCTGTGTTTGCCCGACGCTCTAATAATCGACGCGACACTGACAAAATGAATTTTAGCGCGATCCAAGTGGACGCTACACTGTTTTCGAAGCACTAAACCCCATCTCTCTGCTTCTCCCATTCTATCCCTTCTCGCCGCCAAGAACCACCATAAGCAAAGCTCCACCAGCTTCTCTAGTCTCCACCGCATCTCGCAAGGTCTGTATTACTTTACTTTTCTGCAAATAATCAAACTAGGGTTAAGTTTTAGGGTTCTTCAATTTGGGATTTTTACTCCATAATAAATCAATGGTTTCTCTTCCTGAGAATCTTCCAACCTGATTAACTTACCACTGAGCCGTGAAAGTGTGAAACCATAAAGTTTTTTTTTTTTTATGCTTAAATTTTTCACTTTTAGCAGATGGTGAAGTATCAATTGTTCAAAATATAACTTTTGGTGATTTACCTTACTTGATTATTGCTGTACTGTTAGTTTTTTGCGCTGGTTGCTCTTTGAAAACTTTGTCTCTAAGTTATTGTGTGTGACCTGTTCCTATGAACTATGTTTCTTGATTTGTGTGTCATTTGGTAAAGTGACTTATATTGGGGTAAATGAATTTAGAATTAGCCGCAATGTTCAAGGTGCATTGAGTTGATTGCATTTTCCGGTACTAATACTTCAGATTGTTGCTATTTTATATACATGAATGAATACTTACAACTTGTTTTTTAAAAGAACAATGGATAATTGGAGAATCATTTTCTAGAACCTCACTGTTATTGTTGCTACATAAACTAAAGTAATTGGTAATTTGGTATGATGTGTGAATATAGCGAATAGCATAACTAGGGGATTTGAATAGCTTAGTGAAAATCAAAAAGTGATTCACTCAATCTAGATTGATTGACAAAGGGGCCAACGTTTATATAAATCGAAGTACTACTTATGATGATCTAACCAATCATATTGTTAAAATTAGTGCATAGAAATCTTATAGTTAGTTCATATTGGATTAGCCGATTAGGTTTTTCCCACCCTATTAAATCTTTATGGTGAAACTTAACTTGGCAGGATAGTAGCATAATTTCTTAAACGAAAGCAAGTAGATAATCAAACTTCCAAAATAATATGCACAATAGAATCGTGTAGCAAAAAAATAACCCCTATTATACCACGGAGCTTTAGCCATACAAGACTAAGTTGATGTAGTTTTGTTCCTTACTGGCTCTTCTATAATATTTTGTTTGTGACTTGACTCTTTGTGGTACTCATAGCTTACATTAAGAGTTCGAGGTGCATAAACAATGTTGTATGTGATGTTAATATGACATGTTTTTTGGAATGTAATGTTGTTTGTAAGTGGAGAGTAAAGCTCAATAAGACGTTGGTTGTGCGCTGATAATTTACTAAATTTTTATGTATTTGTGCGATTGATGTGTTGTTTGTTAATGGAGAGTTGAGCTTAACCCTGTCTAAGATCCAATATGTTAGCTGTGTGCTGATAATTCAGAAACTGTGCATATTTATCATATGTGTACTTTTTAGTTTTTAATTTTTTTACAATTGTATATAATACAAGGGGTTATGTATGTTGTCGAAATTTTCAAAGTGTGAGCAGTACCCTAAGTGGCTAATACTTATATACCCAATATGCAGATAATGGATCGTGGTTGGATGTATGATAGGTCCAATCCACATAGGAAAGGCTTGAACTATGAGTTTGTTAGTGGAGTTCAGGAGTTTATTAAGAAGGCCAAGGAACAACCCTACTTTTTGTCTGAGAGAAAGATCAAGTGTCCATGTGCAATGTGCAAGTGTGTAAAGTCTTTAACTCCAAGAGAGGTGAAAACTCATTTGTACAAGAGTGGGTTTCAGCTAAACTATTTGGTCTGGACTGAGCATGGAGAACTTGAGCAAAATATTTGTCTAGGGAGTCAATCGAATAGCAGTAGACATATGGAGGATCCCAAAACTCCACATATGGAGGTGCAGGAAGAGGAGGTGGATCCCAAAGTTCCTCATATGGAGGAATCAGAAGAGGAGGAGGATCCCAAAACTCCTCATACGGAGGATTCAGAAGAGGAGGAGGATCCCAAAGCTCTCCAAGTTTCAGACAAGCAGAATGCTGATGGGAAGGTTCTTATACGACCCTGTGGTCTAGGGTAAGTTATAATATTGTTTGTTTTGTTCTTTAAGCACTTTTTTTGTTGTTGTGTGTGTGTGTGTGTGTTGATGGTTGACATTTAGTTTGGACTTTTTGTAGGTGGGCTCCTAGCGCGGCGCCTGCTGCTGCGATTAAACACGCCATCCAGTCACACTTTCAGGGTCCTTTCTATCGTTGGAGTGAAACCCCAGAGGATGTAAGGGAATATTGGTGGAAGTTGTTTGGGGTAAGTTGTGTTTATTTAATTATTAAGTAATTGCCCCTACTTAACGATAACTAGTTAGATTCCTTTTTTAGGACAAGATTGCTTGGGATCCTCGTGATCATGGGTATATCAAAAAGACGTTTCAAACAAGAGGCGCAAAACGCCTTTCAGATATGCTCTCAAAAGTGAGGAAGAAGGGGACGAGACCTCATTGGATATGTGAGGAGGCTTGGAAGGGTCTTAATTCTCATTGGGAGGGTGAAGCCTTTATAAAGATCTCTAGCCAAAATAAGACCAATCGTAATTCGTGTAAAGGTGGAGCAGTCCACACCACAGGCCGCAAGGCTCATGTTGATGTGGCACTTAGCATGGTATGCAGTTAAATCACACTTATTGTCTTGTTTATCATCTTAATATTTATCAGTGTGTTGTTTTGTAATTTAATGCAGGCTCAAGAACTTGGACGGTCTGTGGATCCCGATGAGCTCTTTTTAGCCACCCATAAAAGGAAGTCTGGCAATTGGGTTGATGACCGCTCTCAAACAACATATGTAAGTTGTTGGCCCTTATATTTTTTATATTATATATATTATATAATATGACTCTTGAACAAAATGATATTAGGTTATGTTTCCTTTTTTCTAGAAACAATATCACGATCGTCTGAAGGAGGTACAGACACAAAATGGTAAGGCCTCCCAGAACGGGATGCAGGAGATAGATGGGGCGACGAAACTTGAATTGTGGAAAGAGGTTGCTGGTGGAAAGAGTCGAGGTCGGTGTTATGGCACTGCAGACTTTGCTTTAAACCTCCGACGTGGTGTAACTTCGCTGACTCAGGAGTCTCGGGAACCTTATAGTGGTGGGTGTGATCATGCTATGCATCTAGAGGCCATTGAGGCAGTCCGTAAAGAGGCTGCCGCAGCACATCAGGAGGCTGCTGCAGCCCGTCAGGAGGCAGCCACAGCCCGTCAGGAGGCAGCTGAGTCGAAACAACATTATCAGCTTTTGGAGGAGCAGTTGCGCAAAGTAATGAAGCACATGAAAGCTCTAGAGCGCCAATCAGCAGGTGCTTTCACAAGTGTGAGTCAAGCTCGTAGGGGACGCCAATCAGCAGGTGCTTTCACAAGTGTGAGTCAAGCTCGCAGGGGACATCCTCGCTATGATGATGACCATTCACTAGATGAGTTCTTAGCAGACCGTCGAAGAAAGAAACATCTAGCTCTAAGGCGACATCCTCATTATGAAGACGACTATTCACTAGATGAGATCTTCCCAAACCGCCGCCAAAAACATCAAGCTCACAAGAGACATTATCACTATGATGATGAGGATTCGTTCTTACCAAAGCAACATCAAGCTGAAAGGGGACATCCTCGCTATGATGATGAGGATTCACTAGATGAGGTTTTACCAAAGCAACGTCAAGCTAAAAGGGGTCATTCTCACTATGACGACGATGACTCTCTAGATGAGGTCTTACCAAAGCAACATCATGCTAAAAGGGGACATCCTCACTATGATGATGATGACGATTTGCTAGACGGGGTCTTACCAAAGCAACGACAAGCTAAAAAGCGGCATCCTCGCTATGATAATGACGAGGATTCGCTACATGAGGACTTACCAAAGAATCATCAAGCTAAAAGGGGACGTCCTCACTATGATGACGAAGACAATTTGTTAGATGGGGTTTTACCAAAGCAACCTCAAGCTAAAAAGCGACATCCTCTCTATGATAATGATGGGGATTCGTTACATGAGGACTTACCAAAGAATCATCATGCTGAAAGGGGACAGCCTCACTATGACGATGATGACGATTTACCAGATGGGGTTTTACCAAAGCAACGTCAAGCTAAAAAGCTGCATCCTCACTATGATAATGATGAGGATTCGCTGCATGAGGACTTACCAAAGAATCATCAAGCTAAAAGGGGACGTCCTCTTTATGATGACACCGATTCACTAGACGAGGTCTTGCCAGCCCGTCGCCGTCGTCATTACCGTAGTTGAGTTTGGTTTTGATTTCTTTGATATGTATTTTAAACTAAGATGTACCTTTGCGTTGACGTACTGTACTACCATGGTTATTATTTCCAGTTTGGACTTGTGG
>Ga0099826_10003867_pt1 | contig 10323 bp, 5 predicted proteins | sample Mtrugardesep15_FD_76830 | JGI IMG/M metagenome (GOLD analysis project Ga0099826, IMG submission 76830) | Root nodule microbial communities of legume samples collected from California, USA - M. trunc garden sep15 | ecosystem: Host-associated > Plants > Roots > Nodule | place: USA: California...
CAAATAAACACAGTGTGAATTTTCTAAGCGTTTAAATAGGCGTATGAATTGTCTGCCGACACATAAACGACTCAAGTCCTAACAACTCCCTTCAAACTACCAGCAAGCCATAAACGCCCTTTCGAGCCAAAGCAATCAATTATAAAATGAATCCACAAATTCACAGTGGCCTTGAAACTTCAGCCGAAGTCCAGATCGATGGATGAACACACAGTAAAAATCTATCAGAGTCCACCAACGACGCAAAAAGCAAACCGTGGAGGATAAAATCCTTTAGGTATGATAAACGACTACTAACGTCAACATAGAGCATCTACGCACCTAACCCTTTCGAGAAACATCAAGATAAAACGAGTCATGTTGAGTGGAGATATGCATCCAACAGAACAACGCCAGAACTAAATAACCTAGATCTTCAATCCAAAAAAAAGAATCAGATTCAAGATTTTCAGACCAAATCATAGAGCCGGAACAAAGCCAACACCCATCTTCATCTTCACGAAACAAAACAAAAACAAACGTCACTAACATAAACGAAAAACTTAGCAAAAACCAGATAAAAAAACTCATGATCTGACATAATCCACCACAAAAAACTAACTCATAATCGCGTCGACGACATAGCAATACAAGACAACAACGACGTTGAATGAAACCAGTGACCACAACAAAATAAACTCACACCAAGACTGTGAGAGGACAATCAGGGCGGCGCTTCACTGACGATGATCTAAAACTCATAAATATATTTTTCATTTATTCATAAAGACAAGATACATATATTTATCACTAATAAACATAAAAAAATATGAGACACATCTTTGTCATCATTGCGGCAAAAGAGATACAGACATATTTAAAAATTCATGGAATAAATAATTTTCATTATTAAATAAAAAAAATAAAACAATTTAAGATTGAAAAATAATGGTCTATCACCCGTACATTGCACGGGTTAACACACTAGTTAATGAACATTTATCTATAGACTAAAAGTCAATTTTCTTGTTTTTGAAAAAACGAGCCCCAAAATTTTGAAGCCATGTTCTATAGAACTTGTTGCACTCTCTAAGGGCCAGTCCTGATAATGCATATGATGGATTGGTGATCCCCTGATGAGATGAAAATTGCACACGACTTCATAAATGGATTTAAATTTTGGATTAGTAAAGTTCTACATCTAAGAACTAAATGATTAACAAAAATATATAGAAAACTGCTCTTCTTCCATCCAAAATTACTCACTCTCATACAAATTGACAAAAATATCCTCTGTGTGACTTAAGTCACGTAGACATTATATCCAGCGTGACTTAAGTCACGTTGACTTTTAACGTGAGTTAACTCATGCTTATTATATGTCAACATGACTTAACTCACGTAGGTTGTAGGCCAATGTGAGTTAAGTCACGCTCTGCCTGTGTCCAGTAGCAGAACACCATAGTTGAGGTTTTTTTTCCCCTATTTTTCTTTATTCATTCATTCTTCCATACACCCATATGATCCATGTGCGCATTGTAAGGATCTATGACAACGAGACCCTTAACCGATACAAAAAGCATAGCATGAGAGTGTGTGTGTGTGTGGGGGGGGTGATCCTCAATGTAAGAATTTGAATAATCCATGGGTAGGACTCCGTTGAAGTGCTGAAATATTCATGCATGCATTAACATATATTAATCAATAAACAACACATAATATTACATGTTCGACATTTAAGTTACACATGGTTTAGATTCCGGGCATATGAATTGTGATAAATTAGACCAACCTCATTTCTTGAATGGCACAATGTTGGGTTATTTTGATTTTGGGTGTTTTGGTGATTTTTTTTTTGGGCAAAAATAGTAATTGTTGAAATGGAAGGGGGTTTCTGATAGTACATAGGCATGGTTCAAATTATATAATCTGAACGGAGGTAAAGTAGAAAGTTTGGAGAACCCGCAAGAAAGCTAGGGGGTGAGAAAAGAAATTCTCCAATACAAAGCATCCACATGGGGTTGTTTATCAATGAGTCTAGAATATGAAAAAGACACTTCTCACTTCTTAGATTGTTATTTTTTAGCTGTCATCGAACACTTTTAAAATCAGTTAAACCCATTTAAAAAGTTATTGAACCACTCTTAAAAATGCATAATGACATTTAACTGCCATTGAAAAGCCAAACTACTATCAACCGTTGTTGGGGGTATGTTTTTGAGCAATTTGAAAAGTGAGAAAAATAATTTTCCTAAAATATTGTCACATCATAGTCATTTTAACTTCTCAAAAGTTGCTCTTTAGACGCCTAACAATTGCTCACATGCAACTCAACCTCAAATTACCCAAAATAATTTCAACGACAATTTACTGTCGTGCACAAATCTTTTTGAACTGGTTTTAAAAAGTGATTTAACCAATTTAAAAAGTTCTGAACAACAATTAACTATTGTTTTATAGTAAACATTAGTAGGTGTCAGTAAGCAATTGCTAGGTTGCTAAAGAGCAATCCTCTAGGCACTTCTCTCAGCAAGCCAAAGTAAACCATAAAATTATCCCTTAAAAAATGTAGTCATAAAATTCTAAGAAGCAGTTAGAATTTGTAAATTGGATATGTGTGTCTTATGTTTTTTTGAGGGAATGTGTGTCTTATGTTGTATGCCTAAACTATTTCAAAGTATTTCATCCTTAACTCTGTGTTTATCTACTCTTGGCCATGATTTGTCTTGGTGGTGTTTGCTGTTGCTCTTTTTTCTCTACACCGTTTTCGATGATCTCATTCATTGTGTATACCACATGTATTTTTCTTCCTGCTTAGTCTTTATAGTTTTTTGGCGGTTTAATTGAGGATGGTTTCTTCTTCCACAATTTCTTTCTAAAAAGGTAAAAAAGTTAGTGGAGAAATTCCATTGAAAACTCGCGAGTGCGATACCTCAGATTTTGCCATTGGTGTACGCCTCCAATGATGGCTCCAAATTGTTACCTAGCAAGCATGGTGCCCTATTTTTGCTTGTTAGCACAAATCAAGCATGGTTGCCTATTTTTCCACCTCTAATGGGATAATCGTGTATGTGCTTCCTTATTAGTCCAGGTTACAATTAATGGCTGTTTTTTCCGTTTTTCCTCTAATGGGAGTACTTTCTTTATGGAGGGGGTGCAAGAGTGGAGTTGTGAGGCCAATCATGTATACGGCAAGGGTAATTGGGGTGCAGATAAGTTGACAAATCTTGATGTCATCCAGCTGTGAGAAGCCTAGGCCAAGGAATATTATGCTAAATATAAGGATTGATTTATTGGAATGGATGTCATATAAGTAAGTGTTCTCTCTCTTTCTCTCTCGACTCTCTTTTTCAAACTCTAGCCGCTGACTCTTTCTTCTTGTCTATCGAGGAGTGATTTAAAGTCAATTTTGACCGAAAATCACCCCTCCGAGTTATTTTCTTTCTATCCTAATTAAATAAGTGATTTCCACGTATTTTCAGTTTTCTTTAATTTGTTTTTGTGATTTCGTTGTCTCTGCACGACTCTGTTTGTTTTGATTTCCCGTCTTTGTGCGGTGTTTATTTGATTTTTCGTCTTAGTATGGTGTTTCATTTGATTCAGGTTGAAAGATTAGCTTTGAGCAAGTGCAAATCCGATCAATGACTTTGGCGCCGTCAACGTTGCAGATCTGGAGACATGAATATTTCGGAGACTTAAATATATTCGTACTTGTAGGCATATGTACTTTGCCGTTTTATGCTATTAACATGGATGTTGTGAGTTTGTTCTCATATTAATCATTTCCATTTTTAGCGACTTTGGATATATATTGTATCGATGTACTCTATCAATTTGAATGAATGAATATCCTTTATTTTTGTCAAAAAAAATAGTCAAGTTATAGTTATTTATTAAATAAATTTGGTCAAATTTTTTTAACAAGTTTATTTAGTTAAAAAAAATCAAATTTTATCTTATCTAAATTTGGTCAAGAAATTTTAGAACTCTATTTACTTTAAGAGAAATGCTAAAAACATTTTCTCTTTAACAATCACTTTTTTATTGGATGAAACTAGACATAACAGCGAAACACGTACCCGCGGGTATCCACCTGAGCACATCCCAATGAAGATATATTTACCCACCCCAAACTCGTCCCTGAATATAGAAAATACTTTGTTACCCCCTTTAATACTCCATTTTTATGTAAATTAAAACCTAAGCCCTAAATCATTTCACTCAGGCACTTAGAGTGCTAGTCTTTTAAACGACACTCACTCGAGTTCTCTCTCTTCTCCTTCCATATCTCACACCTTTGATCTTTATTCTCTATTACCATAGTCATCGATTACCATCATCTCTTCACAATCGGTCTCCCTCTCACAAATTTTCAATTTTAATGAGTAAAGTTGAAGACGTCACTAGCATTTAGAGAAAGAAAAAAGACAACATTTATGAGGTTAATTGTTTTATCAATTTTAAATTTTCAATGAATAATGATGTGGTTTGTAGTTGGTTATGTTGTTTTGTTAATTTGGTTTATCAATTAATTTAGAACATTCCTATTTTGGTTATATGTTGATATCCATATTACTCTCTCTGATCACATATATAAGCAAAAAAATATTTTTTTAGGTTCATTGAATGACTAATGTACATGGTCTATAAATGTGATCAGATGCAATAATTATTCAATGAACTTAAAAAATTGATTTTTGCTTATAAATGTGACTGAATGAAGTATTTGTTTTAATAATCATCATGTTATAAAAATTGTCTTTGATATTTAAAGGAGCAACCAAATCATTTGGTTAAGGAAATGTTAAAGTGAACATATTATTCGATAATGCATCACAATATTGTCTTCGGGGCTGGAAAAATCATCCTTTTTATTTTTTTTTTAAATTATTCACTACAAGTACAAGGATGTGGTGAGAATACTCGAACCTGCCGAAGACGGGGATGTGATTCAATTTACCATCCATGTTGGGCATGGGTAGGGTAACATGTAAGTATATATAACAATCAAGAACGGGGGAAGGTAAAACACGTCCTCATCCTACCCCTTGTCATGCCTAGGTAAAACTCATGTGAGTCTCACACATTGGAAATAAATCCCACATAATGAGGAGTGGTCATTGGGTTTGGAGGTTGTAGGCATAAAATTGGACTTCATTGGACCGATTAGGAGAGAAGGATATCGAATAAATGGTAATAGTTTTAGCGATCTACTTAATGACCTTGGAGGTTGTAGGCATAAAATTGGACTTCATTGGACCGATTAGGAGAGAAGGATATGAAATAAATGGTAATAGTTTTAGCGATCTACTTTTTTCAACGAGTAATGACATATTTTGAACAACTATTTTGCTACAACTTTTGGGACAAACTTGTTGTTCTCTCTTTTCATTGGTCAAAAATAACAGAGAGAGAAAAAGAAAGAGAGAGAATAAGAAGATAAAGTGAGTATGAGAGAGAAAGTTGTACAAAAATTGTTTTACATATATCATTTATCTTTTTCAACCTATTTGAATGTATCTTTTGATAGGATTTTTTTTTTTTTTTCTTATAGAACCTTTCTGATATGTGTTTTTACTAAATTTTGAGCAATGCAAGGATATATGAAGCAAGCAATTCTCGAAACAAAAAGGTGAAAATACACGAAGAGGTGGAACTTCTTGTTTTTTATTTTGCCTAAAGTGTATTTTAAATACATCTAATCCAAATAATTTATGTTTACCTTAAATAAATCGTGATATAGGTAAATATCAAGATCTCTCGTCCATGATTGCTAAAAGTAAGAAAGCTACATTTCAGTTAGTCAACTATCAGATTTGGAGAAAAATTAACTCTTGAAATAGTAAAAATATTTCTTAAGCGGGGAAGCAAGTCCTCATAAAATCTCCAGTCATTCAATATCATCCTATGTCACGAGTAATTTTCTTCTCCCTCATTCTCTTGCAGATGAGATTGACAAAATAATGAACTTTTTCAATTAGGGTTGCGCGATAATTCCAAATATGATTCCTCAAGTAATTTTTTTGGAGCTTCAATTGATCATAATTCTAGTTAATATTTGGATGAGAAATATTGATGTGGAGATGAGCAGCGGATGCTTTTAGTAATATTCTGGAAAATGTATCTAACTTTGGATTCATCATTAAGGATAGTAATAATTATTTTTCTTGTTTATACTTTATTTAATAATTATATGATCTAATTAATTATGAGACATGCTAATGAGTAATGAGGTAGTTCATTCTTTAGCGTGTTTAACCAAATTAATGAAAGTGTCTTAAAATCAAGTTTTTCATGCTTTTGAAACAAGGTGTTTCGGATTAAGTTACTAAGCTTGTTCCAAGGATCACTTGTGGAATAGGGCGACTAGAATCACATTTTTCCTGATTGGAATCATGCCCCTTTTCCCTATAAAAATAGAAACTGATCGTGCAATAGATAAAAGATCAAAAGGAGGAAACACGTAGGTTTCGAGTATTGAGTGTCTTTTGACTGTTTTGATAACTAACTTTTGCGCGTGCGATGCACGGGTCCTCCCGACCGCAATAGACATCAATGAGTTATATTATATAATTTTAGGATAAACATTTATATTTATTTTTGACCACTATCAAAATTATGATAGTTTACACATAACACAATTATCACAAAATTAGAAATATTTTTTATAAACATTCATATTTTTTTAATGGATCAAATATTAGGAATAAAATATAATACAAACATTCAAAAGCATGATATGCGCTTACATGGTCGTTTGCACAAAATAATTATCACAAAAATAGCAAAAATCGTGAAGAACCGCAGAGAAAACTCATACTAAAAAGAGGTGGGAGTTAAATCCATTTACTTTATATCTACATGTGTTTTTACATAAATTAGTACTATGAGGAATAAATCATTGTATAAAAGACATGATATATATTTATTCTAATATTCTCAAATTTATTAGTAAGACAATTTTTGTCAATTAACGTGACACTATTACATTACATTGATACATCTATACAAATTTTAAGCACAAGAAATTATAATGTTGTTAAAAACAGGCATAGGAAAATAAGATAAGCTTTAGTAACCGAAGTTATAAGTATGAGACAATGCAACACCAGTTGCCTTTTCTCCAACAAAGGCAACAACATACTTAGCTCCATTTGTTGGTATGTTCAAAACATATTACTTATACAACTAAACCTCACAAAGCAACATTAATAACTTGTAATGAAATGATAATCGTATTTCACCTGAAAACTTCTATTTTAGATCAATGAGTATTTGCTTGGCTGTAGAGGAAAGAAATAGGAGAACCACAAATAAAATTCAAAATGGCTACAAAGATTTTTTTTTATAGAGATCTCACAAAACCTGTTCACAAAATGTACACTACAGCAGCAGCACATTATCATAACTATGTTAAATACAACAGAAAAACAAGAAATAATAGAAGAAAGTGTGTGAACCGAATAAATGGTTAAGTGTTGAGTGAGAAGTTGGTCTTTAAAGACGCAATTAATGCGAGTTTAGGAGGAAAAAACTTTGTTGATTAGGGTTTAGTGACAGCATGGCAGAGTTAAGCTTTTATAATAAAGGATGAATTGAAGAGCTACCCTCTCTCCCTCCCTCCCTGATGTATGTTAATTTGGACCAACCTGTAAACAATCTCTTGGTGTTAATTCCTCCACTTTCCATATCTGTTGTTCATTGGATTGATTGTTTGTCTGCTCATATACTCTAGATTTTTTCTTGCGTTGAATCATTATTTACTTGGAATTTGTAGTTTTATCGTCATTGTTATATTGTTTATATGTTCCACTTTTCTTGTTGAAATCACAACAAATTGCCTCACTTCCATTTATTTATCGATATTCTTGGTTGCATTCAACACGTTATTATTAATAAAATGATTTTAGTTTTTACCCATGTCAAACAAAAAATCTTAAATGAAACATTTTTAATTTTTTTCAAGCTTCAATCACCGGATTATTTTTTCTGTTTAATGCACAAGTGTTTTGATAATAACTCTCTTCAAGAGATTTGTTCTGCTTCTAACTTCTAAGGAGTTTTATATTGAAGTGAAGGTCATGTAGTACCTTTTACTTAATATCAAAAGACGGTGCATGAAACGAAAAAGAGACATAAAATATGTCAATTTCTAAAACTTGTTCTTTATTGGGTAACTTGTGTAATTATTTTGGGATAACTTTTTTCTTTATTGGATTTCTTCCTTTTTTTCTCTATTGTTTTTGTTTTAGAAGTGAGAGAAGAAGAATATTGTTTTAAAAATTATCAAAAAATAGTTGTACAAATTTTATTATTGTTCTGAAAGAAGGTTGTAATAAAATACAACCAAGTCTTCTTTTATCATAACTATACAATCAACCGTATTTATCAAACTTAGATAAGACTTGGATAATATATGAGTTTGACCTCAATTGTTTTAAATAGAATTTTAACTTAAGCACATAATGATAGATAATTGGTCAGGAAATACTAGATCTAAGTTGCAAGGAAGATAAACAAATGGAAAAGAAATAAACTGCATTCAATATTGAGTAGTGATAGGTATACCACCATAGGTGGCAAAACACCTTATACCACTCTTATGTGGCACCTTGAATAATAATAAATTTTTTTGCCAATTCCATGTCCAAAAAAAAAAATTAAAAAAGCCAAAAATTCAAAAACCCTCTCTTCTCTTTTGTGATCGGTTTCTCTCTCACTCTCCTGGCTTCTCTCTTTCACTCACCCGCTAGCTCTCACTCCTTGCCCTATTCGGTCAATCAGCTTCACTCCTTTCAAATCCTTAATTTTCAGCGACAGATTTTCCTAATTCTAAGGTTCCTTATTCCGGTTGTCAAGCGGAAGAAGAGGGAGAAACAATCCGGTTCTCTCGATCTCTCACTCACCGCCGGATTTAGCGAGTTCTATCTCTCTCTCAATCACCGCCGGACACCACAACCTTGCCGGACGCCGTCGTTTTCGTCACAGCCTTGCCGGACGCCGTCGTCTCCGTCTACAGCTGCGACGATCTCTTCTCTTTCTCGATTTCCTTGTTCAAGTCAGGTATTTTCTTCCATATTCCTCTTGGCTGTTTCTCGATTTCCTTTTCTCAATTACATTTTATGATTGATTTAAGGTCTTAACTTTTTTGGTGATGTAATGTTCATTGTTCCTCATATCAATCTAATTTGAATTAAATTTAAGTATTTTTTTTAATGTTGTAAAGATTAATTTGCTTCATCCATAACATTACATAGTTAAGTGATTTTTTATAGAAATATATATCAATTTATCTTAGATTCTGGAAGATCTAAAGTTAATGGTGGTTGGAGTTTGATGCTATGAGTGTTTTATTGAGTGATAAAGTTTGTTTGACAGTCTTTGAAGCTTGAGTTAGTATCTTGGTAAATTCATAGTTTTCATAATGACTTTGTTAGACTCTAAAGTTTGTTATGAGTGTTTTATTAAGTAAATATGAAACAAGTTGAATCCAATTGTAAAAAATCTGAATCTCAAATTCAGCAATTAAATTTTCATAGACATTTTAAGCAAGTGATTCATTGATATTCATAAGTCAATTCTTAAACAAAATTACATGGTCATTCATTCAGATAAAAGCGAGACATAATAGTAGTGAATTGTTGGGACTAATTGTGATAATTTTAGATGAGTTTTTGAACCAATTTTATGCAGGAAAATTAGCAAAAATCTGCAGCTGCTAGTGGGAGTTTTTGTACTTGTTTAAAATGAACTTTTACATGTTTTATACAGAAAATCTGCAGCTTCAAGTGGGAGTATTTGTAATTGTTTCAATTGAGTTTTTACATGTTTCTATGTCAAAAAAAAAAACAACTATGCAGAAATTTATGTTTGATATTGTGAACCGTTTGTGTTTGTTTTAATTGAGTTTATACTTGTTTTTATGCATAAAAATAAGTAGCTGCAAATGAGATTGATTGTGTGGATCCGTTTGCTGGCTGTGTGTTTATTGTTTTACGTGTATGCTATTTCTGATGTATGCCCCTGCTGGTTTAGTTTTGGAGGTGGTGCTGTTGCATTGAATTAGGTGGCCTTCAGCCTGGTTGCTTATTGGTTTTGTTTAGGTGTTTTGGTGCCGTGCGCACCAGCAGTTTTCTCATTTGTTTGGAGTGTTTTTGGCGCTCGATTTCGGCTCGTCTTGAGCTGTTTGGCTTGCGTTTTTATGACTAATATTTTAACAAGATCTAACTAGTTGAGAATGGATTCTAGAGCATGTACTAGGATACAAACAAACTGATCATGATTCTCCATTGACGGTTCCACGATTTATGAAGGCGTGTGGTGTTAGTTTGGTTGGCAAAAATA
>Ga0099826_10003870_pt1 | contig 10322 bp, 3 predicted proteins | sample Mtrugardesep15_FD_76830 | JGI IMG/M metagenome (GOLD analysis project Ga0099826, IMG submission 76830) | Root nodule microbial communities of legume samples collected from California, USA - M. trunc garden sep15 | ecosystem: Host-associated > Plants > Roots > Nodule | place: USA: California...
AAAAAAAAAAAAAAAAAAAAACTCTACTCTTCTAATATATTGTCATATAGTTTTGGTTAATTGCATAAGAGCAATTTATGTGTCTTAATCAATGATGTCCTATATTAAAGACGAAAAATATTAACTTTTATTTTCAAACTAATGTTGTGTTGTGCTATATATATGGTGTATTGCATTCAAAGCATTATAGTTTTTATCAGTACGGTTATGATGTATATATCTTCTTTTTCATGTAATAGATACAAAATATCCACCAATTTATACGTGACTAATTTTGCCAGAGAATTTCATCCATCACCTCTAGTAGTCCTTCGAAACATATTTTCTGTGTACAAGACTCAAATGAAATCTTACTTAAGAGATACTTCATGATTAATAAAAATAAGTTTTCGTTCCAATCCAAACCCTATCAATTTTTTATTTATTTATTTATGAAACTACAGTATTACACTCATTTATTTATTATTTTTCTGAATTTATATATATAGGAAAAACATTGGCTTATTTAGTGTATTTTGAATGAGAGTCAGTACTGAGTACTACTATAGTACCATACCACTGGGGGATTTGTCTCCATCTAAAATGGGCATTGTTGAGTCGCGCCGCTCTTGTCTACCATTTCGGTACCATGAAGAGTCAAGTCTAACTAGTTACATGCGTTATTAGTTACTACTACTACTATTACTCTGAAGCAGACAAAATCTAAAATCAACGGTGCATCCTATAAAGGGCTTTCTCTAGATACATAAAGCTGCTTCCCAAACATGAATCATCACTGTCATGATTGAGAGAAGAGAACCTCACTCATAGGTCAAATATTTTTATATTAACATTTTTTTCAAATTGATATGGGACAGGAAAGAACGTGGGAGAAAAAAGAAAAAAAGTAGTCATGTTGCTTTCTCATCTGAAAATAGTGTGTTTATTGCTTAAAACCGGCATTATATAAAATCTTAATATTCCTTTTATTAATTATAATGTATACAAACATGTAGGTAATCAAGCTTATACAAATATGAATTAAGAACATGCTATAATTCAAATGCAAAATTAGGCAATTAGTATTTCAGCATATAAAGTCCTTGAGATTTTTTTTTTTCAGATAATAAGAAATAGATGAACAAGATGGACATTTCTTTTTATCGTCTACTTGCTCAAATCATCATACATTTATATAATTAAGTTCACAACTCACAAAATCACATTCCCACCTATTATAAAAATAAAATAAAAATCACACTCCCACCACCCGGTTACAACGATGCAATTTATTTGTCCTTCACCTTAATTTCCAATGATCATTTCATTTCCTAAGATAACTAACTAACTTTATTGCACCTTATTCTCGTACACCATAAACCACTAATCAAATTCAAACTAATCTAACTCCTAATTAAAATAGATAGATAGATAGATATAAAATAGTACGTAGTATCAAAAACCTAGTGAACAATATTCTTAAATTGAACCAATGAACTAAGCTCAACCATGGACTAATCCATAAGATAAAGCCATGAGAAGGATTGCAGCCTCTCTCTCATCCTGGGGGAAAACTTGTTGAACACCCAAATTCTCACTCAAGCTTAATTTCAAATCCTCAAAAGTGATAAACTCTTTTCTACTTTGATGAGATGGTTTTGCTTCAAGTTTGTGCTTCTTTTTCATATGTACTGTTGAACAATCAAACTCAATTTTGGATTTATTCTCTTTTTTCTTCTGCAACTTTTTTCTCTTCACAGAAGCTGTCTGATCAGCAATTGTTGTACCATTTGCCGATGCTGCAGCGGCAGCCAAAGCACGTCTTGCCTTCCTTTGTCTAATCCCACATGCGTTGCAAAGTGACTGTCAAATTTCACCATCAAAGTTATTAGCAAAATATTAGAAAATAATGTTCTTCTTCTAATTCTACTTACCTAATTAAGTAGCACTAATACTATCATCAAAAGTTTGAGCCTAACAAATAAACAAACATTTTAGAATGTTGTAAATTTAGGGTATCGAGTTTGATTGGTAATTATAAAAAATTAATACAAAGTGATTGTTTTAGGGTTTAATTGAATCTTTAATTTGGAGGTTTATAGACATATCCAAACATATACTTTATTAATTTGATTTTTTTTATAAAGGGTGGAAGTGGATCATATATATGTATACCTTTGGGCCTCTTGGTCCACTCCTCCAGAGAGGGGTCTTAGTGGTGTTGCAATCAGAGCAAACCCTAATAGTTGAATAATTATTGCTGCTGCTATTATCTGTTCCTTGTGGTGACAGTGGTTGCTTTTGATCTTCAAACTTAATCTGCTTAGAGTTGCTTGTTAAGTTAGAACTACCCGTTTGATCTGAAACCATCATCTTCTTCATTATTCTCATCTTTGAAGACATCCATTTCACCGAAGTACCGTCCTGATCAGCTTCTTGATTGTTATTCATTTCATCACTAATTTGTTCTTTCTTCCAACGAATTGTGAGCTTGTGTTTAGTCTTGTAGTTTTCATGGTTTTCTGCAGTTGAAGAATTCCATGATCCACTTGAGGGAATATTAACCTTCTCAACCTAATTAAGATCACATCATCAAATTAATTAAAGAGGATCAAATCACAAAGACTGGTGGACTTAATTATTATGAATATGGGGGAAGGGATTAATTATGCTACTATATATAATGATTCATGTAACATATATATGCATCTTAATTAATATAAATATATATACTTTACCTCTTGATCATGTGGCAAGTGGTTTGTTTGGCAGTAATAAGATGGTTGTTGAACTTGATCTTGTGGATCTAAGAGAGTAGGATATGATGCTGATAGAGAAGAAAATGAAGAAGAAGAATTTGGACTAGAAAGGTCATGGTTATGATCTTGATTAAGATCAAAAGGCATGACGGACGAAGATATTATTGAATGGCGATAAGGTGGTGGTATCATATTGGATGATGGATGCATAGACACATAAATTAATCAAGGCTTAGAGAATTGAAGGGAGATCAGATATGAATCAGTGCAAGCAAAGTAGGAGGAGTATATATGCAACTGAAATGAAACGGTATTCATTGATCATTTTGTCCACTAATATATAAAGAGGATTATAAGAGAGGGAGAGAATGGGATCATCACAAGATATATGTGGCAACATGTCTACTCCAGGCCAATTCGTCATATAGTGAAATATATTCCTCAAAAATATGTCCTGTCATTATTAATTTTTACACCCTTTTTGTCAAAAATATAAATAATAATTTTTACACCCTAGTAGTTCTTAAATGATTGGAGTAGACTCTGGTCAAAATACTCATTGATGTTTGGTCATCAAAACCTTTAGATGAAAATTAGGAGGGACAATTTTCTCCATCCTCTTTATAGTGAAAGTGATCATGGGGGAAATATGAATAGAAGTAAAAATAATATAAATGTAGGGATAAGTGTAAACATATAAGATGATTATATATGTACTAATTAACAACTGAATTTCCCTTAAAAAAAAACTGAATTTGAATTTGTGTTGTTTTGTCATATTATTAGATGTATACCTACTTAATTATCTAAGTTTTTCTTATTTAAATAAACTAATTTAAAATAAATATAACTTGTGTGCCTCTCTCTCTATATATTAAAATTATCAATTTAGACTTGCCTATATCTTAAGAGAAAAACATAATTGTTTGTATACGGCTTCATGAACACACTCCGAAAACAATAGAGATAAACACAATCTCTCGATGGAGTAGGATAGCGCAATTGATTTGAATTAAGTGAAAAGAAGTTGATGTCTTGGGTTCAAATACAAAGGAATGTGTAAATATTAATCCAACAAATTTTTAATTGGTGTTTGGTAAAACTTTTAATATGGTCATGGACCAAGTCCAAAGTTAAAAAAATTTCATTTGATTTTTATAAATGGGGCACTAGATGTTTAGGAGTAATTTTATCTCTAATTTGATTCTAAGTCTTTTTTTAGGAGAATGCTAATGAGTGCACTTAGGACATTGATTAAAATACTAAAATAAGTAAAATTTGTATCAAAAAGTGGTGTAATTATTGTCAAGTCAAAAGTAAAAACTTGTATTTTCAAGACAATATTTCTATTAATGGAATCATTAACCAATGTCCTTAGGGCACCGTTTAGCAACACCTTTTTTTTATGCTTGGTTTGGAGACACCATAGTTTTTGGTGTTGTATTTGTCATTGTTATCTATTTGGCCTTTTATTTCTTGTCAAGTAGTTTATTGGTTGAAGCTTACATATTGTAAATGTGAAGAGATGGGAGTCCAGGGTTCGAATCTCGGCTCTTGCATATATTAAGTTAAATTAACGGAGAATCTATTTGGCCTTTTTAAAGAAAATACTGAGTATCTTTTGATAGAATATTCACTCACTTAGATCTCTTTCCATAATTTGATATTCAATTGATATATTTAATTTATTATTTTGAAAATATAACTTCTAATAAACTATAAATGTTTGTGTCTAAATATCAAATATACATGCATATAAAAAACGAAATAGTGAATGAATCAAATTTAAATATTATGACTACTTTACTAATATGATTAAGAAGTGATACCAACAGAGATTGAGTTTAATAGAAGAAATTGGACTCATACAATATGAGGAACTAAGATTTGAATTATGAGAAGAGGTTTCTATATTTTTACTTCAAATGAGATTGCTTCAAGATGAGAGAATATATACAAATCCAACAACAACAACAAAAATAGTTAATTTTCGCAGTAAGCATATATATGAAGGAAAATACGAGAGAGAAAAATGGTAATTACTGGAGTATTTCTAAGACATTCACGTGAGTTGATGAGAGACAAAGAAGACAAATAAAAAAGACAAAATATATGGAGTGTGTGGAATGCTACTACGCTGACCCCATACGTATGACAAAAGCTTATCCGCAGAAAGTAGTTTTTACATTTCATCACTGCATTAACTACTAAAATATCCTCACTGTAAAGTTGAAAAAAATTCAACTTTTCATATTCGGTGGTGGGACTCTTGAAGAACGATGTGAAAATCAAAGAAAAAGAGTTGCATGAGCATGATCATGAGCTTGCTTGACATGCAAAAATCAAAATCATTGAATGCTTGTGTGCAGGCAAATGGACAGAACCCGACGGAATAATGAGAATTATTTTTTGAGAAGGAGACAAGCCAATTAATTTTCAAGTTTTATTTTAACCCCTTTGGTCCCCATAACTGCGCCGTCTCCATCTTCACAAATAAAACGATAAAAATATATGGGAGTATATGGCAATAATTTTACTATAACGCATGCACATGGTGATCTAGTATTGGGTCTTTTTTCCTTTATAAATCAGTTACATCAATCATCAAACTTGATCTTAATAACAAACCGATCGAGAATGTGGACCGAACTGAAGTAACATTCCGTTGAACTTAAATGTTAGGTTGGTACCATCAAACATTTCGATACTCAAGTCGGTAATTAAGTTAAGATGAAAGATTTTTAAGTATTGTAACTTGTGTTATTATGAAGAGTGTATTTATAGGTGTAAGTAGTCGTTGGAGACTAAAGGAGCGACCAGTGCAGACGTCGCCCTTCAATGTCATGATTTGGTAGCCAAGGGGATCTGTTTCAACTCGTTGTGACGTTACAAATTGCATGATCCTAGGTAAACTTAATGGGTTCAAAAAGTAAACATGTTTTGGAAATAAACCATAAAGTGGCTGCGAGAGACAAGGCATCTGAATTTTCATTTGAGATAAGTTAGTATTTCATAAAAAGTATCATTCATAATTTATATGTATTAATGCAATAAAAAAATGGGACAGAAGTGTCCGTCTAAACGCCGGTATTTATAAAAAAAAAAAAAAATGTTTAATAGTTCTAACTTATCCGGTAAGACAAACCACTTTCTTTTTTCCTTCTTCCTCCTCCTAATGTCTCTTAGAGTTGGTATACGACATACTTTTGAACCTATAGTAAAATTTGAGCACACATTCTAAAAAATAATATTAATATTATTTATTAAAAATATTATATATTTGTTGAGATTTTATCTTTCTCATAGTTCTATATCTTAAAACGTGACAACAATAATTGATGTGCACTTTTGTTGTGCGTCGAAGCAACATAATGTAAGATGTTTTTTTTTTATCTCTGTCTTTTTACGCAAAATGTAAGATTTTCTCGAGTTTATATTTTTGTGTTATCTTGCATTATTTTCCTTCTTGAGGGCTAAATTAAATAACCAAGAATAAAATAAAACCGAGGGCCTATAATCCTAGCTCTTCTAGCATAGCACCTATGAAAATATTTTTTTCACGGCCTCTTCTCTCAAGGTAGAGATCAAAGAAACAGCATAGACCTATGAAAATATTTTTTTTCAAATTTTTGTTAATTTTAATTGCTAACAAAGATATATTAAATTCTGAAAATGAACAATTCTGTGCATTTTTTGAAAACAATAAAAATGCAAAATTATGAATTGTTTTCATTATTTTCAAATTGTATCATGCATTAATTTTATAACTAGCATTTAATCTCCTCTCCATTACATGCATTTCAAGAGTCTCACACCATATTACTAACAAATTAAAAAGAACACATATTGTTAAATGTCTCACATCATTAAATGATATAATCAGACAATGAATTTAGATACATGGGTAATCATCGCCTTATAAACCGATTTGTAAAATTGAGTTAGGTTCAACTCAAATTTTAATATTACCTAACAAAGTCATGATATCTACCATGCATGAAAACTCTCATATACATCCCCTTGAAGAAATGACCATCCTCTTCATTCCATTTTTCTTCTTCTATGCTTTCATTTTTTTCATTAATTCATGGATATTTTCTCTAATATTAAACGACCATCAAGATCTTGGATATTGTTCATTTTGCTTACTTCAAGAAACTCAGCAACAAACAATCTTTCGGGTGCTCAACTACGAATAAGAAGCCTTTCTAGTGGAAGATTTGTTATGAGTGAGAGTGTTGCATCCTTTGCTATTTCTTTGTTACACAAGTTTCTTACCAGATTCATTTTTCCATTCTCTTGTTAAAGTTTTCCATGCACCCCAAACATATGGTGGTATATACCACTTTGATCGTTTAGTCTTTAATGTTTTTTTTTCTTTCTTTTTCTCGCTATGGTAGTTAAGTATTTTTTCTTTCCTATGGTAGTTATGTTAGTTTTAGTGTTAATTCAAGTTTACTTAGTGATAATCACACTTAGTGTTAATCACATGGTTAGTTTTAGTTTGTTATGAAGTTTGTTAGAGGTTAGCAAATAAGATCTAGAGTTTGTTACAATGCTTGTGCTTCAAGCAACTTAACTAGACATTGTATATAAGCTACCTCCTTTGTATATTTTCATTAGATTTTAATAACAATTTCACTTTTCAATTCCATCATCTTTTCTCTCTTCTAATTCTCTCTAAATCTCAAAACTACAAAACCCTAAAACAAAAAACTGCTTCCATTCTCTGTTGCTTGTGTAACAAGTATTCATAGTTGTGCTAACAAATTAAACATTCTCATTCTCTTTATGTTTCTATCATATGGTAGTTTAGTCTATTCGTTCTCTAGATGTGTCTATCCTATATGATGGTTAAACATTGTAATTCTCTATGAACTTCTATCCAATGGTGATTTAGCATTTTTCGTTCTCTCTGTATATTCTATGATAGTTAAAACATTTTCGTTCTTTAAATGTTTTATCCTATGATTATGTTAGGTGATGAGGGGATCCCAATGGATCAACCATATTGGGTAAAGAGTAATTTCACAAGTGAGTTCGATAGCACATCTTAATCTAAAATCTTAAGACATTAGTTTTATGAGCCCTCTCACTTATATATTGTTCAACCTCCACTTTATCAAGCAATGGAAGGCATTTAACTCACCTCACACTTGCCACAAGCCCACAACAGATTAAACATGGTTCATTATCTTTGTGCTTCTACCCTTTTTGTAAAACTTTATTAGCAAAAATTGACATTTGATAGCCCAAGATTTGAGTTCTTGGTTCTATTGGAGTGAGTTTTATGGAGACGTCGAATGAAGTTCAAAGAAGCCAAAAGCAGGATCAACATAAAAAGAAACTGGTATGGTATGAGATCATATACGAGATATGTTGAATCATCCGCTATCACTTTTTCATTATAAGACTATTCGTGTTCTAGATGTCAAATTCGGGAGTGAGAGGGAGGGGTGATGTTAAGAGCTCTACATTAAATGAGATATGACTTAACAATGTGTTTATAGATAGAAATAAGCGTCACCTTACAAACATGTTTGTAAGATTGTGTTAGGTCTAAACTAACTCAAATTCTAATACATAATTTATTAAATAAACATAGAAAATATTCTTAATTTTTCAAATTAAATTGATGAGATTTTATTCGAGACAAAATAAATTTGTGATTTTTTGTTTTTGTTCTGACAGGAAGGTTAATTTGTGTTAACTAATAAATTTTATTGCAATGGTAAACCGCCAAATTAACAGGGTTGTCCTGTCTTTTTTGCTCTAGTTTTTTAGAAGTACAGTTGCATATGCTCCATAATTATTAGAGTACGTATAGACCTAGGCCTATATAATCTATAATTAGCTTTAAAATTACAATTTCAGTCATCATATCATCTTGTCATTTTTATTTTTACATTCAACATGTCATATTATTTGGTCTAATTGGGTAATGAGAAGTGAAATTATGTATGTTTGGTTTCGACAAAAATTGATTTTAGAAAAGTAAAATTGATTTTGAGATGTTTAAATGTTTTAAAGTAAAATTGATTTTGCTTGTAAAAATAATTCTAGTTTTTCTTTTAACAAGAAGAAAAAATCTAGTTAAAGCAAAATTTGGTAGCTTTTGACTTCTCTCTACGCACTTTTTTCATTATTATTAACATTTTGTACTTCTTCTTAGATGTGAAGTATGCATGTTTTAACTCATATAATCGTTTACGTTGTATCATAAAAGTGAATAAAACATCATATCTCTACCTAAAAATCTTAAATGATTAGATTTATAAATCATTGAACCTACATTTTTCCATCTAATATAAAATTGTTACTCACATTTAAAATACAAACAATAAATGATAACAATGACAAGTAGGACATATCCTAAAAAAACTATCATAGAATTTATTGTCAAAAGAGAAAGTACCATGGAATTTAAAACTAAAAGCCTTTTTTTCTTGTTGCTCTACGTGGCTGCGTAGATAAATATAATTTATTTTTATAAAATGCGAATAGTAATTATAACTGAATGATGGATAGCAATCCTTGTATAGTATTAATTATAACCCAAACAATACAACATCAAAATATCTTAATCAACAACATCATATCCCAGAGAGCAAACATCAAAATTCAGACATAAGTACCAACAAGACCTTATGTACCACACATTTATACAAAAACATGACAAGTCTAAAAACAATATGGATCATACAAGAACTTTTTTCTAGCAAAATTAATTAAAACAACGATTTTCCTATGTATGTATGACTATGAAATGAAACGATAAATATATAATGATTGTAATTTTTACGATCATGAAGTAGGCTACGTATGGGGTTTGTAAATCACTCTTGTACACGTTTGAGGCTTGTGGCAATGCTGTCTCTGACAATGACTTTGTGAGAAAATTATAATGTAATTTCTGTCTGTAATATAGAGTAAGTCCAAAATTATAGTACTTTTCAAAATTGGGGCAAAGGGCCCATTGCTTTTGAGCTACATGCCAGTTTATTTTCTTTCAATTACAGAATGCCCATGGCCCCTCAATATCATCCCTATAGATCTGAATGTGTTATGGTGGGTACAGAATTTTTATGGGCAAGGGTAAGGCTGCAGGTAAATTTAAGTTTAAGATTTCGTAATATTGTGGAATGGGACGCCACAAACATAATCAGCCTATCAAGATTGCAATCATTATCATTGTAAAAACGATGATTTCATATTTTAATTTGAAAAGTTCCCGTAAATACAAATCATAAGACTCCTAAATAACGTGTGTGAATTACGCAACCATATTCTTTTAAACAAAAAAATAAGTTTCGAGTGTATTCCGTGTTAATCAAGGGCTAAATAGTTAACTTAGAGAGTCTTCGTAAAAAATATTAGTTTAGACCCTAGATTATCATTAAATATTGCTTTAACGTTGTATATTATTAGTATTATTTTACACTAGTTGTATAATTTGTATTAGTAAAAATAGGTTTTGTTTTTAAAGCAGTTTGGTTGAATCTTTATTGATAATATATAGTTGAGTTGAGTTACACACACAAGCATTTGACACACTATTTAGAGGCACAACAATTTATTTAATTA
>Ga0099826_10003871_pt1 | contig 10321 bp, 15 predicted proteins | sample Mtrugardesep15_FD_76830 | JGI IMG/M metagenome (GOLD analysis project Ga0099826, IMG submission 76830) | Root nodule microbial communities of legume samples collected from California, USA - M. trunc garden sep15 | ecosystem: Host-associated > Plants > Roots > Nodule | place: USA: California...
ATCCCTTTTCAAAATAAAGCTTGACTACAAATAGTTTAACAATAATGTCCTTTCATTTAATGGGTCTCACGTTTATGTCACACTTAATGCTCCATTAAAAGGACTAATTATTCTAGGGACTATATTATTTTGAAACAAAACAAAATCAATAAAGAAATGTCTTATTATTATTATTATATATTCACAATATATATTTATATCAATATCATGATACAAAGCCAAACGCGATCAATATAGATTGGCTATTAGGGCTTACTCCAACATCAATATGGGTCTACATAGGCCTAATTTTGCGTCGGCCTAGTCTGAATATGTTGTAATGGAAGAGTTACCCAGGGGATGGAAAGTCCCTAAATTCACCAAATTTGTTGGAGAAACTAGCGAATCCACTGTCGAACATATTGCTTGTTATTTGATAGAGGCAGGTGATATAGCGAACAATGAGAACCTGATAATGAAGTATTTTCCAAGTTTTTTAACTAAAAATGCGTTCACTTGGTTCACAACTTTACCTATAGGTTCCATTTTCACTTGGAGTCAATTCGAAAAGCTTTTCATGAGCAATTTTACATGGGCCAATCCAAAATTAGTCTTAAAGAATTGGCCAGTGTTCGACGTAAAACGTCAGAGCCTGTAGATGGTTATTTGAATAGGTTCAGACTCCTTAAGGCTAGGTGTTTTACCCAAGTTCCTGAGCATGAATTAGTCGAAATGGTTGTTGCTGGTCTAGACTACTCTATTCGAAAGAAGTTAGATACCCAATATCTAAGAGATATGGCACAATTGGCCGATAGGGTTCGACAAGTAGAAATACTTAAAGCTAAAAAAGCAAGGGCTAGTAGGTTTGGTAAAAAAGTAAAGGTTGCATATGTTGACACTAACGATAACGACCAAGAATTCGACATTGAGTAGAACAATGTCGAAAAAAGCGAAATTAATGTCTCTGAATTATAGCGAGGACCTCCATATACATGTAAAGTGTTAAAGCCATCTAATGGAAAAAATCCTGAAGAGCCTAAAAATGATAAATATGCATCTAAAACATACACATTTGATGTTACCAAATGTGATGAAATCTTCGATCTTTTTGTTAATGAAGGCATAATGGTAGTGCCTAAAGGCCTGAAATTGCCTCCACTTGAACAAAGACAAAAGAGAGGATTTTGTAAATTCCTTGGTATTTTAGGCCATAACACATCCCGATTTTCAGGGACTCAGTGCAAAAAGCACTTGATGAAGGCAGATTGAAGTTTGGAGACAAATCAAAGCAGCCAATGCAAGTTGATGTTGATCCTTTGGAAAAAGCAGATTCCATGTACGTGGATGTAACAAGTGTGAACATGGTGGAAATATCTAAGATCAAACCTGTAGTGGCAACTGAAAGTCTAAAGGTTGATGTTAAAATGGCTATTGAAGGCCATGACTATATTGATGCAATGGTTACTGAAGACCAATATGCAGAGAAAATCAAAGGGGTATTTCCTGAATCTAAGGAAGATCTGATTGACTTTTTGAATTGAGACAAAATCTCTGGTTCTCCAATCAGGCTATGTTCTAGATGCAGCACTGTATTTTACAAAGAAGCTGCTAAAAAGGTTGAAGGCTTTCGACCACAGTCTAATCAGAAAGGAAAATGGGCTGATAAGAGGCCTAAGTTCAGTTTCGACAAAAGAGGTGTTCCATACAAAGACACACCTCCAACCAGAAACCAGAAAAAGGGACAAGTGAAAAATTTCACTCCTCCTTCCAAATCTCCAACTCAGCAGTTGGTGTTTTCTGGTGGAAAGAAATCCAATTACATATCTCCACCTTCAAAATGGGTCAAGAGAACCATTGGTGCTAATAATCAAAGTAAGACACCTAACTCAAAGAAAAATGAGGCATCTGATTCAAAGAAGTTTGCCTATAACAACAACTACAAAGGGAAAAATCCAATGACTAAAACCCAGTGGCAGGTTCCAACGTCAGATAAAGGTTGATGTCTTGAAAGATGTTACAAACACTGGCAAAGGAAAGAACAAAGAAGCGGCAACCTTTGAAATGATAAGGAAGCCGACCATTGAAAGGATTTTTCATCCCCTTTCAGTTGTCAAAAAGAATCTTCCTTTCAAAGATGAAGAACTAACTTTAAACCTCATTGATTCTGAAGCTAGTTTCGACGTGATCTGCGTTGTATCAATTCTTCCAACTGAGTGCGACATTACAACAGAAATTACTGAAGTTGAGGAAGATTTTACTGATGAAATGGAAGTTCATAAGCCAATGTGTTATTACTTTAAGAACAATGGCTGTCTCGAGGAGCATCAAGCTATGTTTGAGAGACCTGATTAACATATGAAGCGTCATCTCAAACCTTTGTTTATCAAAGCTAAAATTAACAACATTGGAGTGAACAAAGTGCTAGTGGATGGTGGTGCTACTGTGAACTTACTACCACAGTTCCTCTTAAAAAAGATTGGTTTGCCATATTCTGATTTAAAGCCACATAATGTTGTCCTCTCTGTTAGCCTGTAATTTTGAAAGGCTCATTTGATGTGGTCAACATTTAGTTGACTTTGATCTTTGCAGGAATGGAAGACTGCCTCATCCCAAATCGAGGGTTTCGATAAGAGAGGATCCCAACGTGAAGAATTCAGAGTTCGACAAAGAATTCAGAGTTTGACAAGGTAAGACCAAAGGAGCGATGCCGTCAAAGTCAAGCAAATGCGAGTCGAAGCGGGGAGATTTAAATTCAAGCCAAAGACGGTCTCTCTTAGTGGAAACGTGGGGAAAAACGGTTGTCCAAAATAGAGGAAGTGTTGATCATCGGATTAGGCTTTTACTAGTTAGTTATTTTATGTATAAATAAGAGTTATTTTCTTTATGGGTCTCAAATCATTTAAATAAATTCTACAACACTCAAACTACCGGCATCTAGGGTTTAGGGTTTAAGGCAATGCATTTTACCTTTCCTTTAAGATTATGTTTTAAGCTTTTATCCTCTTTACTTCAAACCTATCGAGAGACCGTGCCCTTTTTTACTCTGAAAAACCCGTCTTGCTCTCTAAGTAACCTGAGTGCACTTCGCGGGCCTTTTTTCAAACTGTTTTTTTCCTCAAAAACTTTGCACAACATGTCCACGGATTTCTAGTTCGGTTCCGCTTGTAATAATCAGAATTAGCCCGTAGTTTGCCGAAAACACCGATAAACAAATTGGCACGCCTAGTGGGACCTTGTTTGTGCAATTGATTTGAAAAACTTTTTTCAAAAAAAAAAAAGAAAACCTTTTAAAAAACCTTTTTCAAAAACCTATCTCCTTGAGAGATCCATTTTTAGGATTTTTGTTACTTTTTTGGGTAACTTGATTTCTAAAAACACCAAGTTATTTGTGTATGCATTTGAGAAGTGGTAAATCTATGGCTCGCGCCAATTCTACCTCTTCACAATCATCTTCACAAGCACCATATTTACAAGCGACTACTCCGTCAGGAGATTTAAACGTGTCGATCGCCGTGGAGGCCATTATGGCTATGCCAGTTTTGATGGAAATGGGAGTAACCGCTCCGTCAACCGTTTTGAAGTCCACACAAATGACATAAGCTGAAATGGGAATCGGTGTGCCCCCATTCACTTTTGGTGTTCCTTTGTCCACTAGTGTCCCAAGTTTTCCCCTTCCTTCAGTCAGGCTCAGGCTTGATGATCGAAGTGTAGATATGCAGAACCTGTTTAGAGAACAATGGTATTGTATGCAACCTTCGATGATGGCGAAGATACAAAATAGTGCATCCGTATTTGCAGACAAAGCAAATCCTTTCACAACTCACAATGCACATGGTGCTTCCAGTTCTAACATTTTTGGTCGAAACTCTCTACCAGCCTCGATTACGAATTCGATAAGATCATTAAGGCAACAAATGGACGAGAATAATCATGGAATGGTTAATTTTTTAACACAGCAAATTGGTACAATGTTTAATCCTTTTATACAAGACACAAACCGAAGTTACCAAGCCCTAGCCACATAAATGGAGAGAATATCATATTTGTTTGCTCCTCCACAACCTGTTCATCAACCGATTCCACAAGTAGAAAACCTAACCCCGTTACGGTTGGTCGAACCAATAGTTCAAAGGTCACAACTTGTGCCTCAACCCCAACTTGTCGAACCAGTCCTCCAAGTTCAACCTGAAGTGGTTTTAGTTAATAGGAATCATGATGCGGATGAAGTTGTTAGGAATGTCCAACAACAAAACATATGAGTACATAACAATATACCCAATTTGGTCGAGAACCTAATGGCTCAAAATGATTTGAATATTGGTCTACATAGACCAAATTTCGTTTCTCCTTTGTCGAAATTGGTATTCCAATCTGATCATCCTAGGGGTTACAAAATTCCTAAGTTTACTAAGTTTGCAGGAGATACCAGTGAGTCCTTTGTCGAACATATCACACGATATTTGATAGAGGCAGGAGATCTAGCAAATGATGAGAGTTCATGGTTGAAATACTTCCCAAGTTCTCTCACAAAAAATGCCTGCACGTGGTTTACCACGCTTGCACCGTATTCGATTCAACATTGGGCTCAATTTGAGAGGATATTCCATGAAATATTTTAAATGGGGCAATCTAATATAAGTCTAAAAGTATTGGCGAGTGTTAAGAGACCACTTTCCGAATCAATTGACGATTATCTCAATAGATTCATACGGTTAAAGGCAAGATGTTTCACTCAAGTGCTTGAACATGAGTTAGTCGAGATGGTCGTTGGCGGCCTGGATTACTCCATCAGGAAAAAATTGGATACTCAACACTTGAGAGATATGGCCCAATTGGCCGATAGAGTTCGACATGTCGAAAGACTAAAGTCTGAAAAAAGCCATAACTCAGAAGTATCACAAAAGAGAAATGGTTGCTTATGTTGGGTCAAATGAAAGCGACCAAGAATACGACATAGCCTTTGGTGATGTCGAAAGATGCAAGGTTAACATTGCCAAATTAGAACCAGGGCCTCCTTATACGTGTAAATTGTTAAGGCTCTCAGACGGGAAAAATCCTGTCAAACCGAGCAGTGAAAGATATGTTCCTAAAACCTATACATTCGACGTAACCAAAAGTGATGAGATCTTTGATCTTTTAGTCGCTGACGTTCAAGTGGTAGTTCCTAAGGAATTGAAAATCCCACCACTAGAGCAACGTAAGAAAAGAAGTTTTTGCAAATACCATAATTATTTTGGACATAAGACCTCACGTTGTTCCCTTTTCAGGGATTTGATTCAAAAAGGTCTCAATGAAGGTATGCAAAAGTTTGGAGACAAGCCACAGCCTCAGATGCAAGCAGACTCCGATCCTTTGAAAGATGTGGATATGATGTACACTGAGATTGCAGGTTGGAACATGGTCGAAGCTATTGTTGATGCTATTGAAAAGCTGACTGTCGAAGCAGAGATAGAAGAGGAAGTTGATGTTGTGGAATGTCGATGGTGGACATTGCCAAGGAACAACAAAGCATCGAAGAGACTATCATCGAGCCTCCATTCGACGAGTAAGTGAGGGCAGCCTACCCTACATCCGAAGAAGAATTGATTGACTTCCTTAATCAATGCAAATTGAAGAATGTTGAGGTAATGCTATGCCCATGATGTAGTGTTGTTTTCGACAAAGAGGCCACTAAAATCCTCAAAAGTGTCATTCCTAAACCTAAGAAAATAGGAAAACGGTCTAGTGATCATAGAGCAAAATTCTCTTTTACAATGAGTTATATTCCTTTCATCAATAACTCTTCGACCATAAATTATGTTAATAAAAATGGTCAGGGAAAAGTTTTTGTTCCCAATGCTAATGCACCTTCTCAAAAATGGGTTTGTTCGACTTATAAAAATGTGCAACATGGAAAGAACAATGTAGTGAAAGGAAGCACCAGTACCGTGGTTCACAAAAATGGTGCTAACTCTGATTCGAAAGGATCAAAAAAGTATGCTTTCAACAACAATTACAAAGGGAAGAACCCCATGACAAGGAATCAATGGAGAAGGTTTCAGAGGTCCAAGAAACGTGTTGTTGCGAGTTGCGAAGATGAAACTGTCAACCCAAAGGGTAAGTAGGAATTGGTCGAGCCATTCAAAAGACCAGTGAAAGAGAGGTTATCACTCCCTCCCTTCGAAGAGAATCCTAACAAAGATGATGAATTGGATTCAGAGTTCATGGATTCCGAACCAGACTTCAATGTCATATGCAATGGGTCTCTATTTTGCCAGCTGAATATGATGTGATATCCGAAGTCGACGATTCAAAGGAAGACTTCGACCCCAAAGACATGGAAAAATACCAACCCATGTGTTACTATGTAACGAATGATGGTTGTGAAAATGAACAGAAAGCCACCTTTGAGAAGCCTGATAGCTTTATGAAAAAACATTACAAACTATTGTTCATTCAAGCCAAAGTTGATGAAATTAATATCAAGAAGGTGTTGTTTGATGTAACAGCCCAATTTTCGCTAGATTTGTTTTTAATTGTTTTTATGTGTTTGTATGTGCTTAGTGGATTTTAGTGTTATAAGGGTATTTTAGTTATTTTGAACTTAGGGTTATTTTGGTCATTTTGTGAGCAAGGGTAAATTAGTAATTTTACTATGAGATTTATTTTTGGTAGTTTAAGTGAGATAGATTAATTTCACTAGATTACTAGTAAGTTGAGGTCAATTTATTAAGGACCGGTTACTATCGTTTTTAACCGTTTTTATGAGTAGAAACTTTGTGTGTTAAGTGGTAAGATTTCAAGCCCAATTAGAATGTTTAGAGTTGAGCCCATTGGGTATAGGTTATATAAACACTATTCTTTGAGGAATTAGGTCACATACATTCATTTCATAAACTTTAGAGAGAGGCAGAGAGAGAAAGAGCTAGAGAAGAGGAAAAAGGGTTTTGGGAGGAACTTGGAGAGCTTGAAGTGGTAGAGATTTGAGGAGCTAAAGTGAAGCTGTAGCTAGGATTGTTCTCAATTGAGGTAAGGGGGATAGTGTACATTCATGAATTAAGCTTAAAATCACTTTTTCTACTTAAACCCATAAGTGCTTATTTGGTAGATTGACTTAATTGTGAAATTGAATGATGAATTTTCGTTTTCCTACTTGATGTTAAGTTTGGGTAAGTGAATTTAGTTATAAATATGTTGTTGTTGATGAGAAATTCATGTTTAAAGTATATATGTATGAACCTTTGTTATTTATGCTTAATTTGATGAATTATGGTGTTGTTGTTGTTGGATGGTGAATGAATTCATGTTTATATGTTGTGAATCTTGTTGAATGATGTTGATTATGTTCATTCATGGATTGGGTGTTGATGATTTGAATTGTTGTTGTTGAAATTTTGGTGTTTTGAGAAAAACTCTTTTCAATTGTTTTCATAAGTCATTCGAGTGCCGGAAAAAGTGCCTCGTTGATGTGTTTGAGCCTTGGGTTGAGCCTTTGATCATTTGGCATGAATGGTGGAACTAAACAAGTGTTTTGGGCGAAAATTTGGAAAAAAACCTGTGGCCAAAACACTCCCAAAGGTGCGTTTTCACGGCGTTGCGCCTGAGGAAGGGCGCTAAGCGCCCACTTCCATGAGGCCAGCGCTGGGCGCTGCACTCCAGGTGCCCTGGATAGGACAGCACCATGTGTTGTCGTGTGCTCGGGTGCTTTAATTCCGGCGTGTAGGGGTCCTATGCGTTCGTTTTTTAGTGTTCTTTTGCTGTTTTCAATAATAAACTTGCTGGAACATAATTTGATTGAATCTCACTTTAAAGTTCTTAATTCATGAGAAACTTGAATTTGAGACGAGAATCGGTTTTTGGAAATAATCGAAAATTGGACTTTTTGTAAAAAAAAGATGGTTACACGATTTGTCTACAGTTCTAATGGACTTAGATGAAGCATGTAAGGATGGTGCACAACCATGGTAACTTGGAAAACTTGATTGTTGTAAAAAGGGGAAATAGACGAACTTAAGATTTTACAAGTGAACTTTGGTAAAACTTTGAGATAAGACTTGTTAGTTTTCAACTGACCTATATTCATGATTTTATGATGGACTAAGGTTGTTTTGAGGGTTTTCATACTTGAATTAAACGTTTGGTTTTGAAAAATGTCGAAGTGACTGTTTTTGCAAAATGAGACGAATTTAGCATGATTTTGTTACTTCTTTGAATTGGCCTAGGATACTCATATGCCTAAGCTACGATGAACATATGTGAGTGGTGTATATGCCTTGTTAAGGCAATTGTTGGTGTTTGGTGTAATGATTGCCACAAGTTGATTGGTATTCATTTTCTTTTGGTGAATTATGAAATTGAAACTTTGTTCATTATCTTGAGTTGCTGTTGTGGTGATAATGATATTGACATAGTTGAATTATTACATGCAAAATGTTGGTGAAATTGTTGGTGAATGCATGTATATTGTAACACCGAATTTTTCGCTAGATTTGTTTTTAATTATTTTTATGTATGTTTATATGTGCTTGTATGTGATTATTTATCCTTATGTGTACTTTGGTTGAGATTGGTGGATTTTAGCGTTAGAAGGGTATTATGGTCATTTTGGACTCGAGGGTATTTTAGTCATTTTATTAAGTAGGAAATCTTAATAAACTTAGAATTGGCATTATTTAGTTATTTTGAGGTGAATAGTTTCTTTATTTAAGACTAGAGGTAACTAGTAGTAATTATTTTTGATATGGTAATTATTAGACATTTTACTAAGTTAAGTGAGCAGTAACATTTCTAATTAGATGGGTGAGTCTGTTAGGCCCATTAGTGAAGAGTCTTTATAAATCCATGTCATAAGAGAGAGGTAGAGAGAGCGAGAGAGAGAGTTAAAGGAAAAGAAGAAAATGGTTAGAAGAGAAAATCTTGAAGATCAAGAAGAAGTTGGAGATTCTAGAAGCTAAATTGAACCTAAGGCTATGTTTATATTCAATTGAGGTAAGGGGGCTAATGTTCTATCATAATCTCTTAATTATAATCTCTTTTCCACTCATATTCAAAAGTGCTTAATTGAGATAAGTGATTATTGTGAATTCAATTGTTGAAATTCGTGCTCATGATTTGATGCAATGTTTGGGTATGTGAAATTGATGATAATTAAGTTTTTGATGATAAAATTACATGGTCAAGTTATATATACATGTATACTTTGTGTTTTGCTCAAAATTTGTGAAGTATGATGTTGTTGTTGGACTGTTGATGAATTCATGATCAATTGGCGTTGTTGTTGTTATGAGATGTTGTTGTTGAGGATTCATGCTATGGGTATTCATGATTATGGAATTTGTGGTGAGATTTGAGTGTTCTTTTGAAAGTTTTATGAAAAATAGGTGAATTGATGATTTGTGATGGAATGATGTTTTTGATTCAAGTTTTATATGATTTTGAGTGCCTTTTTATGTGCACAAACATTTAGACAAAATTTGGGTGTTGGGGAATCAAAATTTGGGTTTTAGAGTGAAAATGGAGGTTTTTCCCGAAAGCATAGTTGTTGAATTATGTCACAACTCGCCATGGCGAGTTGGAGGCGAGTTCTGTCTGTGTGAACTCGGCGAGTGAAATGCTTGCCATGGCGAGTTGCATAGTACATCAACTCATATTTTTGTCGTTTTAGGGTTTTGGGGTTGATCCGGACCATTTCAAACTGATTCTTTTGATGTATTTAAATGAAAGTAAGCTTTCTAAACCTCTGTAAACATCAAGAGAATTAATTTGAACATGGTTTGATGAATCATTCCTCAAATCCTTTGAAAAACGACAAGAACGTTGATTTTTCCGAAAACTCTTTTTATCAAGGAAAAAAGGTGGGATTAGGGTTGCCTAGTGTTGTTTTGATTTGTAAAAATATTTTGGATGGGAATCATGGACTTTAGCTTGGTTTTGCTTTGAAAATTTGAATTTCTTGAAAAGTGGTAATATGAGACGAACTTAGCGTGATTTCTTTGATTTGGCCTAGGATACTCATACGCCTAAGCTACAATGAACGTAACGAAGTAGTGGATATGCCTTGTTGAGGCGATTGGTCACATTTACTTGATTTGGTAGAGTCACTTCAATTGTTTTAAAGTTGGTTTTTCTTGGACATGTTGATGTGAATGATTATATATATATATATATGAATGTTGATAATGGTCATGATTATGTTTTGATGTTGATTATGGTGATGCTTGTTAATAATATTGATGATGTTTGTTGAATTATATATGTATATGTGCATATATGTTGTTGGTGAATTCCTTACATGCTATTGGTGACGATTTAGTGGTGTAAGCATGTATTGAAATATGTTGGTGTTGATTGTTGAAGTTGTATG
>Ga0099826_10003872_pt1 | contig 10320 bp, 9 predicted proteins | sample Mtrugardesep15_FD_76830 | JGI IMG/M metagenome (GOLD analysis project Ga0099826, IMG submission 76830) | Root nodule microbial communities of legume samples collected from California, USA - M. trunc garden sep15 | ecosystem: Host-associated > Plants > Roots > Nodule | place: USA: California...
CAGACCATATTATTATTGGCGGTAAAATTGCCAATGCAAGTGATTTGTTTCTGTTTTCATTTGATAAAGTAATTCAGGAATCTGGTTTAAAAATCGAAATTTCCATTTCAAATGACAATGAAATCGCTGCCTTATTAGGAGCGGTCAGTTTTCTATGTGATTAAAAACAGAAAAGGATGAGGTTTTAGTTCATCCTTTTTTGTTTTAAGAAGTAATTTCAAATCCTAGTTTGAATTATTAACGGATGAATACAAGCCAAATAAAAACTATTGTCAGAATTGATATTCAAAGTCATTTAAGGCTTGATTCCATAAGATTTCTTGGATATCCCATGAGCCTCTGTTTGATGGTGCTTCTAATTTTTGAGCAATTATTATTTTCTCACCGTCAGTGCGCACGTTAATCATACCGTAAACTGTTACTAAACGCTCTTTGTCTATTGGTATGGCTGAAGAAGTTTTGTTTTGAGTTCTTTGCAAAAATTCTGGTGTAGATCTGGAAAGCTCTGTTGAAAATATTAATGATCTTAATCCACGACTATACTTTCCAATGGTTCCAAGCGTATCGGGACGCGGATGGCAGTGCGGTTCTTCATCTCCACTAGAAATAATGGTGGCAATAGGGTTTAGCGCATCCATAAACTCACTAGTAAAGTCAGATGAACCATGATGGCAAGATTTGGCTATGTCAGTTTGAAAAACTGTCCTTGCTTGAAGTATTGCGGCACGAAGAGCATTTTCGGCATCCTGTCTTTGAGTTGCAGTGGCTGATTTAAGTGCAGCTCGAAGTGCTGGAATATCTGCTCCAGTATAATGTTTCATCAAATGATCTTCGGCGGGTTCATTTAAATCTCCTCCAAGGAGCAGTTTGACTTTGCCTATTTTAAGTTTTAGAATAATAGAATGACCATTTTTAGTTTTGCCTTTATTGTCTTTAAAAACCTGTAAAGCTCTTTTGCCTTGAATGTTTTCCGCAACAAGTCCTAAAATTTCCATAACTGTATTTTGACTGCCAAGAGCAGGTAGTCCAGCGCGCAGCCCGATTTTATCTGCCGTGGTTTTTAACAGCATTTTAATGTAATTCCCTTGTCCTGTGGGAGAGCTTACTCTGTTTTGAAAGTCTGAGTTATATTCGCAAAGATCAGTAATGTAGTCTTTACCTTGATGAGAGATTAATGTTCCGAGTGAAGATGGATCTTCTCCGCTTTTTTCGATCATGCAGTTATGATATACTTTTTTTATTGTAAAGGTTTTACGTCCTTCTTTTTCATGTGTGAAAATTTTGGTGAAACCAGCATAATGATCTTCATCTGAATGTGAAATAATGACATCCATGGGAGGTGGAAACTTGCCAGGTTTGTTAAGATTGAATCTCCATTTTAAAAAGCGGAACATATTATCAGAGGCACCTGCATCTATAATGTAATGCTGATCTTCGGGGGTAACTATGTGACAGCCGTCTCCTTGACCGACATCAACAAAATTAACCTCTAGTATTCTGTTGGGCTGTATTTCTTCAGGTCTGATCCAGCCGCTTTGATTTCTTCCTCTAACCTTGACATATTGTTTGTTATTATGTTCTTTGTAGACAGGAAGACCATCAGGTCCTGTTAGAAGACCGATCCAATCTCCAAATAATAAGTGTTTTACCCATTTAAATGTTGTTTTGCCTTTTTTGTCTGTAACATAGTCCATTATTTTTACAGAAGGGAACGTGGCAAATCCATATTTGTTATTGATAATTTTCTGATCCATTTTTTTTGTGATATTGGTTAGAAATAGTGTTTTGTTTTTGAGTGCTAATATTTTTGTATTCTTAGTGTTTAAAATATTGATTTACACAAAGTTATTTAAAATGATTCTTGTGGCTTCAAGTATAACTACCTGATTAGCAGTTATGAAAATTAAAGATGCAGTTTTAAAGCCTTACTATATTTGAATCGTGATTCGATAATCTTTAATAGAGCAATAAAATAGCGCACAAAAAAAATTGCGAAACTTTTTGAGAAATTTTGTAAATATTGGATATTCGTGTAAAAGACAATCCCCTTCAAATTATTTAATTTGAAGGGGATTGTTGTATTTCTCGATTTCTTGAAAATATTAAAAAAGAAAGCCTCTCACCAGATTTATGGGTTTTAAAGTTAGGAGAAAAAGGGACAAATTTTCCCCATCTCATTTATACTGTTTCTAATTTTTTCTAATGTATTGCGCAACGATTCTGCCATTAACTTTAAAATGTGATGTTTTAATGTGTAATGTATTGTTTTTTAATTGGTTATGGTTCTTTGTTTGATTGAAAAAAAATGCGTTTTTAATTTATAATGGCGCGAAAAAATCACAAAAATAAAAATGGCAAATAGTGAAATAATTGCCATTTTTAACTCTTACCGAAATTATCTGGCAAGAGTAGCTTCAAACTCTACCTTTAAAGTTTCAAAAAGAGACTTGACTTCCAAAACTGTACTAGTTTGCTGTACCTGATTTTTGCTGAGCCACTGCTGTATAACATCGAAGTTCTCAAATAATTCAGAAGAATCAATGGTATAAATATTGAGACGAACGAGATTTCGAGCTTCATATCCACTTGATCGAATAACTTTTTCAAGATTTTCAATGGTGTGGATAATCTGCGTCCTCATATCAGAATTGCTCGATATTCCGTCTTCACCAATGGCACATTGGCCTGACACATATAAAGTGGCATCTGCATGTTTAACTTCAACTGCCTGCACATAATTTCTGGCATCCTGCCAGTTCCAAGGATTGATTACTTTCTTTTCCATTTCTATAAAAATATTATGAGACAAAGCTCAAGATATTTTTTCATTCACCCGTGTGACAAACCTCACAATTAATAAAATCAAGAGAACAGACGGCTTAAGGTTTCTCTGGACACACCAAGGTAAGAAGCAAGCAGTAATTTTGGAATTCGTTGTACCAAAGCTGGATTTCGGGCTATCAGCTGCTCATATCTTTCTTTTGCCCCCAAGGTTAAAAATGATAAAATCCGTTGCTGAGAACCGATATGACCGGCAATTGATTTACGAAGGAAAAAGCGCTCTATCTTTTGTAGATGATTACACAACATTTCAAAATTTTCTAGCGATAGACAAAGTAATTCAGTGTCTTCCAAACATTCTAAAGTAAATGAAGCATACCCCCTCGTATAAAAGGCCGAAACATCGGTTTCCCACCAATCTTCCATTGCAAATGAAACAATATGCTGTTTAATATTCTTGTCTGTATAATAGAACTTCATAAGACCGGACAAAACAAAGTATATATATTTTACGTCTTCACCCTCCTTAAAAATACATTCAGATTTTTTATAATGCTTGTGAATAAAACATTCTCTTACAAATACAAATTCTTCGTCAGTAAGGGGAACGACTTTCTCTATATGTTCTTTTAGCAAATTATATTTATCTTCCATTGGATTGTAGGTACCAATTGTGGCTGTTTCGGTTTGTTTTTAATTTATTCCAATCCATATCAAATATACAGCTTTATAAAGATGCCGCTAGTACATTATACAAAGATCTTGGATATGTAAAAATGGAAGATAGGAAATTCCTAAAGCTTTTGCCAGTATAGATTTCTGGTAAACGTACGCTGTCACAACACTCCTTTAAAAAAAAAATTACTGAAATGAGCAAATTGTAAAAATTAATTGAATTGAGCTCTATATTGTTGTGGGCTCTGTTTGGTTTTTAATTTAAATAATCTGCTAAAGGATTGAGGCTGTTCAAAACCTAATTCAAATGCAATTTCAGAAATGCTAAGAGCTGTAGAAGATAACTTATTTTTAGCACGATAAATCATTTTATCATGAATAATTTGTTGGGTGTTTTGCCCGGTAAGTTTTCTTAATAGATCACTTAAATAACTTGCTGACATATGTAGCTGATCAGCTAAATAATTAACGGTTGGAACTCCAGCATGCAAGGCCTTATCACTATTAAAATAATCCTCCAGCAACTGATCAATACGATCGGTAAGACTAGAATAGTTTTGTTTTCTCGTAAGAAACTGCCTATTATAAAAACGTTGTGCATAGTTTAATAATAATTCAATTTGAGATATGATCACATTATGGCTCATTTCGTCTATACGGTTTTCAAGCTCTTCTTCAATATTTCTGAATAGCGATAGAATGGTTTCTTTTTCTTTTGTCGAAAGGTGAAGCGCTTCATTGGCAGCATAAGAGAAAAAGGTATACTGATGGATCTTTTGTGCCAATGGGTATTGCAGTAAAAAATCAGGATCTATAAGCAGTGTGATCTGCGGACTAAGTATTTTTTGTTGTGCAGTTTCCTCTTTATCATTATCTTCTATTGAAGATAGAATTTGCTGTGGAGCTACAAAAAACAAACCTCCCTCTTTAAAATCAAATTTAGTCTTGCCGTACATCAACTCTCCTCCGGCATTTGGTTTAAAAGCTATTTTATAATAATTCAACACGTGCGATTTTTTAGGCGCATGGCCTTTAAGCGGCTTGTCCACTCCGTTTAGCAAAACGATTAAAGGATGCTTTGGGGGCGGAAAACCAGATGCCTCCATTACGTCAGCCAGCGTATTGAATCTTTTTATGGATTGATTCGATTTTTTTGAAACCATGTTATAAAAATTCTAGAATACAAGTTAAGCAATATTCGCTTTTTCCCTATAAAAAAAGCGAATAAAAGCACGTCAAAAACATCATAGATGGTATTAGCCTTGAGCTGCTTCTGAAACAGTTTTCCAAGTTTCCCATTCCTGAAGACGTTCAGCATAGGTTTGTTGAATATATGGCAAATCATTTTTACCCAAAAGCAATCTCAATGGTGGATTTTCAGCATCTACAACTGCAAATATAGCCTCGGGAGTGGCAATAGGATTTCCTCGTTCCAGCTTTTGTAAATTTTCAATCAACCTGCTTTTTAAATCATCATAATCCGCTATTTTTTTGCTGGCTATTTTTAGCGATTCGGCACTGCCAAATTCAGTGCTGTATGCCCCAGGTTCAATCAGCGTTACTTTGATGCCAAATGTGGCAACTTCTTTCGATAAACTATCATAGATAGCTTCAAACGCAAATTTTGAAGAACAGTAATAACCAATAAGAGGATTGCTATAAATGCCAACGGCGCTGGATGTCCCCAAAATATGGCCATAACCTTGAGCCCGCAGTATAGGCAATGCCGCTTGAATTATATGGATAGGTCCCATAATATTGGTTTCGTACATGGCCTTTATCTCATCGGTGCTGCTCTCTTCGATGGTGCCCACCAGAGAATATCCTGCATTATTGAACACAATATCTAATCTTCCAAAATATCTATTGGCCTCACTGATGGCATTCTGCACTTGCGAGGCATTGGTTACATCCACTTCAAGAACCAAAACCTGATCGCCATACATTTCTTTTAATGTGGCAATGCTATTAATGTTGCGTGCCGTAGCTGCGACTTTGTCTCCGCGTTTCAGGGCGGCTTCTGTCCATATTTTTCCAAAACCTCTTGAAGATCCTGTAATGAACCAAACTTTTTCTTTCTGTTTATTTTCCATTTTTTAATTGTATAAATATAACGGCAAAGTTGGTTCCAAATAGAGATAATGGCGTTGCTTAAATGAGGATTGTCATAACCAAAACGAAAAATTGATAATTAGATTCGAAAATGGTAATGGTAAAAACAAGATTTGGAGGGTTTAACTGGCAGGGACATTGCTGTTTTGGCGAGAATATAATTATTTTGTTGGGATTTTGTTATGTCAAGTTTTTGGATATCAGTGCATTATAAGTAACTTGTTTGTAAAATAAACCAAATTTTGAGTTGAATATTTCCGAACTCACTCCAGATTCGAACCAAAGTTCAGTATCGTTGGTTTTGTTCATTTTTCAATTGCGATTTTCTGCCGTGATTCTACCACGAAATTTCTGTGCGGTTTTGAAAATATTGAAAAGCGGTATAAAAGAAGAAACCCTGTAAATTTTCTAATTTGCAGGGTTTTTTGTGAATTTTAGCTTTTTTTGTAAACTTTGAAAAGTCTCTTTCTAAGCTCTCAGCGGAGAAAGAGGGATTCGAACAAAAATGTTGCATCCCCCTTTTATACTGCATTCCCTAATATTTTCTCGTTATTTTGCCACGATTTTGCCATGAACTTTTTGTGCATTTTTATAAATTTTGAAAAGTTCCGGAGCAAATTATCTGTTTAAATAATGTTATAATTCTTAATTGGTTGAAAGACAAAGTTAAGCATTTATGCGGCACTCAGACAATTTTTTTTAAAGTATTTTAAATAGTTTGCAATGTAATTCAACAACGATTTATTATTGGTTTTTTAGTAGAGAAATCAATCCCAAAATTTATGTAGCTGAAAAAATAATTAATTATTTTTTAAAATCTGACTTAAGTATTTGTGGCACTTTTGAAGGCAGCTCCAGTTTCAGATTTTCAACAATCTGCTATTTAAAATATTGAATCTTTCGCTCCATTGTAGCTGTTACTTCATTTTTATTTCCTTCTAAATACATCTTACACTTAATCCAGTTTTTATGATTATCGTATTCATATTCATAATATCTGTTTGCTGGCTGATTTATTTCATCTTCACTAATAAAATTGACTTCCACTAAATCGTTATTTTCATTATAGTTGAAAACCATTTCATCACTTGGGTAGGGATAAGTTTGTTGGCCTGTAATATGTATTTTTTGAATATAGGTATTGGTAGAGTCGTAAGTATAAATTGCAGTAAGGAATATTCCTAAATAATTACTCCAAGTTATCTTGGCGATTTTGCTTTTGTCATCGTAGTAACATTTAAATTTAGTGTCACAGGCATAATGAAATTTATTGTCTGAATTAGTGTCGCTATACGGGCTTGTGTTCTTTGAATCAAAATTACATTCTGTTAGGTTTCCTTTCGAATCGTAGTTATATGTCTTTACTAACAGTAGTTCTTTTTCTGAAGGTGATGTAAATACTTTTTGTTCAGGTTTAGGTTTATAATAAATCTTTTCTTCAATAATTTTATTTCCTTCAGTTTTATATTGATATTGAAACTGCCTTAGATCTTTATATCGATCTTGATATTGATTTAGCACTATATTTGAGCTGTCTAGTTTGGCTATTTTATAATCTTTGTCATTTTTAAATCTATTTTCAATAGCAAAATTTGTCTGGATTTGTAAATCCAAATCAATGGATAATGGTTTTAAAATGCTTAGGTATGGCACCAAATCTTTCTTTAAAATATAGTCTTTGTCATTATATTCGTATTTATATAATCTCCCCTGCGGTCGATCTTCATAACCTTTGGTTCTAAAAGTTATTGCTTTTTGTATAAGAAGTCCCTCTTTATTAAATTCGTAAGAATCATCATTAGCAATATCGTTTTCAACTAATACACGATATTTTACAAGTGGAGTAATGTCTTGTTTGTAAAAGGAATAAAATGTATTTACGGTCTTAACGGAACCGTTTAAATTTAACGATCTGTTTTCTTTTATTTTGTTTTCCTGGGCACCGCAAAGGCTACAGTATATCATTGCAAAACCTGCAATAACTTTTTTAACATCCAATTTAATTTCCATAATATGAAATTTTTCTTTTTATACTTTTAATCACCTCGTCCTGCATGGAATTATGTCTAAGTTTACATTTTATCCAATTGTTATGACTATCATACTCATATTCGTAAAAGACTTTTTCTCGTTTTTGTAAAATATCATTTACGTATTCACATGCTATGATATCCGCATTTTTGTTATAATAAAATTTGGCTGTTTTATATTTTAATTTAAAACCATCGTCGTAAAATATTTCAACCTCAGTAACGTAATTTTCGATAGGATGATATTTGTATTTCAGTTCTATACGTGGCTCTTGTTCAATCTGCGAGTCTACAGCATTCATATTAGTCACTTTAATTAAGCGATTTTTAACATCATATTCATAGATCCATTTTTCATGCGCCCCATCTTTCTCCGTATTATAATTTTCGTTCTTGTATTCACCTTCATAAAATAACCGTTGCTGTACCAAGTTGCCTTTTAGATCGTATATATATTTTTTGGTTTGGTATAGCTGGGTTTCAATTATATTATTAGAATTATCTTTGTCTACAAAATATTCTTTTTCAGCAGTTATTTTACCGTTTTTATCGAATTTATATTTATACGCAAAATCCGAGTCTGAATATTTAAAACAGTTAGACCTCTTTAATGTAATTTTATTCACATTTTGCATATTTAAATTAACCATTCCCGTCCAATCGGGTACTCGATACACCTTTTTACCCAATTCATATTTGAAATTATTTTGAAGATCTTTTGGGGCATATACTATCGAATCGTAAAAATGTTTTGATATCAAACCATATTTATTAAATTCATATGATTCGTATGAGTTTCGGCGTAATATTACTGCATCTGTGATATCATCTATTTCATATGCTGTGAGACCTTCTTTGTAAAAGGTACGACCATAAACGACTAATTTGACCGAATCATTTAAATTTAAACGATACAAATCTTTATAAATTCCGTTTTGATTGTTGGTCTTCAGCTGTGAAAAACAGGATAACGAAAGGGAAAGAAATAGTAGTAGGATTTTTATTTTATGCATTTTAAGTAATATTAATATTCAAAATGGTTGGTTAATTTATGATGTATTCAGACTTCAAAATAATATTAAACAATTTGTATGGACCGCTACTGAAATCATCCTTTTTGGGTGCCTGACACTTTAGATAATTGTGCCAAATGTTCTTGAATTTTAGAGATAACAGTATTGCAATTTTTAATAGCCGATAAATAATATAGGATTCCAACCATACTGCTTGTGGCATCAACGGTAGTTTCTACTTTTTTTAGGGTATCTGTTTCGTTGCTAACAGTCGTCATTTTTGTATAGGTTTCAACTATAGACGGTTGTGTTCTTCTCAATTCAAGTATTGCGCTATCAAGCTTAGTGCCCATAACATGAAATGCCAATCCCATTTTAGTGTAAATATTTTTAACTTCTTCAATATTATTTGCTTTAGCAGCAGAGTCAAATTCGGTTGCTTTCTTTTGCAACGATTGTGAAAGTAATTCAGATTTTTTGACAAAAGCAGTTCCATGAGCTATTAAAGCTTCATATTTTTCTTTTGGATACACTTCGTTAAATGACGGTTCACTATTTACTTTAGCTTCCGATCCCAGATTTTCGGTAGTACTATTTTTATTTTTTTGAAGTTCAACTGAAATATCATTGAATACTTCAAGCAAATTTTTATCTGTGGAAGTGCTGCTAATATTATTTTCAGTTAAAGTAATACTATTTGGATTAACGTAATAATCGTCTATTATGGTTTGACAGACTTTTTCAATTGATGCTAATGTCTCTAGTTTGGATTTAGTGCTCGGTGTGGTTTTATTTTTTTTTAATGTTCCATTTTGGGCATAATTCACAGTAATACAAAGGAATAGTATGTAGGTAAGTTCTTTTTTACCAACTGGTTTTAATCTCATAAGTATTTTAGTTATCGATAGATTTTTTGGGTTTTCAATTCTATAAATATATACATTATAACATTAGTGTCGACTAGAAAAGAAAATAAGTTCTTTTAAATTATTGTAAATCTGTATCTTAATAGTCGTTTTTGAGCGTGACAATTTGAAATGATTATTATGTTCGTAAATCAATATTATGAATATGAATCAGGGTAAATTACTAGACAAAATACCCATAAATGAATTATTTATAAAATCAGATTACAATAATGTCATCAACATAATATTAATCAGCTGGGAGTCGCCTGAAAAAACCGCACATCTTCCCGACGGGGAATCTGCCCGTATTTTCCCTTACGAACTGGTATACAGAGCGTTTGTCCCGGTGCAGGATTCCGGCGCCTTCTTTCAAGATATCCCGCTCCAGTGTGATATTTTTGAGTTCTTTCTGCAGTCTGGCCATTTCCTTTCTGTCGGAATCCGGATCGCTTCTCTCATAGTGGGTGAGCTTTCCTTCGCGGAAGAGATTTTTCCAGTGCTGCAGGCTGTTTTTGCTGACCCGAAGCTTTGTGGCGGCCAGCCGCACGCTTTTATGCTCGATGCAGGTCTTGACCGCCCAGATTTTAAATTCGGCGCTGTATTTTTTTTCTGCTGCTTTTCATGCCTTCAAAAGTTAGGTGCGTTATTCTGTATGGTTCTACCAAGAATATAACGCACATTTATCCGCTTTTAAACCGCTTCAACAGAATTCGCCTTAACTTTCTGTGGCACTTTTGGAGGAAACTCCATTTATGATGTGCCACGATTCTGACACGAAACTTCTGTGCGGTTTTGAAAATA
>Ga0099826_10003873_pt1 | contig 10319 bp, 9 predicted proteins | sample Mtrugardesep15_FD_76830 | JGI IMG/M metagenome (GOLD analysis project Ga0099826, IMG submission 76830) | Root nodule microbial communities of legume samples collected from California, USA - M. trunc garden sep15 | ecosystem: Host-associated > Plants > Roots > Nodule | place: USA: California...
TATATATTTAAATTATATATATATATATATATATATATATATATATATATATATATATATATATATAATTAATTTGAAAAAATATATTTTTGACCAATTTAATGTTTTACTAATGGTTTAATTAATTTGACCATTATAAAGTTAGCATATATATAAAGAAGAACCTCCTCCTCCTCCTCCTCCTCCTCCTCCTCCTCCTCCTTCTTCTTCTTCAATTCACAAAATTTAAAACCAAAATTTGAAGTTTCATTCCTTTTGGAAGATTGCACCCATGGAAACATATCATTCAAAAGCAAAGATCGGGGAAACAAAGGTAAATAATTGAGTTTAACTACTTGAGTTTTCAATAATCTATTCTTCTCTTTCATATTTTATATTTTTTTACTTAATTTTTCCTTTTTGTCTCTTGCGTTTTCATAAATTGTGTTTTACATATGTGATATATTTGCGTAAATACAATCTCAGTTGTGGATATGTTTTCATTCAATTCAATTGTATAGTTCTGTATAATAAGTTAGATCCTTTGTTCTTGATAAATTTAATTAATTTTAAAAGTGAACAAATTTATTCAATGTTCATTACTGGCTACAACTAGCACTAGATTAATATTTTAGAATGGTATCTTTAAATTGATGTTAACCAAGTATTTAGTGGTTAGATCTCAACACAATCCATGTATACTTAATTCAAACATGAGAATATCAAAATATTACTTCATGAGGTGCATTAATTAGGGATGACACCTATGAATGGTTGAGGAACAGGTGAAGGTATCATGTATCCCAATTTTTTATCATCACATGGTAATATAATTTCCTTGTTTAATTGTTCTAATTCTCTCAAGTTCTTAGAAGAATCCTTTGATTGAAAAAGAAAATAGTGAGCAAACAATTATGAAAAATATTAAAATAATAATTATAAATTAATTTTGAAATTAAAAGTACATATTTAGAATGAAAAAGAACATGGATAATTTGTTAAAGAAAAGAATTTAACGAATATCTTGTTCGCTTTTACTAATATAAAGGACCAATCTGAAACCAAGAAACTAAAAAAGAATGATGTTGAAATGTTAAAGTTAATGAACCCATGCTGCATTTGGCCGAGAAAAAACTATTTTCCGTTTGTATCCTTTGCAGATGTTATATTAAGATTTAATTATTAAGATAAATGCCAAAATTTATTCATTTGTGTATTCGTATAATGAAGGTTTATTTGACATCCTAAACTCATTGTGTGGATAAATATCCTTTCCCTTATGATAAAAAAGTTTTATTGATTTGAATGAATTTACTCAATAAAAATAAACTCTTCGGCATGGTGTATCAAACATCTCAATGATCACTAGAGAACATATGTAATCTTATTTTCATTTCCTTTGTAAAGATCAAATCACGAGAATAGTTTTTCATAGTTTAAGTGCTCATCATATATCCAAATAACCAAGATCTATACAATTTCTTTAGATCATGAGGCATATCAAAAGATACCCAAAGTAGTTATCGACAGCATACCAAATGTGTACTAGTTAAACAATTCTCGAGTACAACATAAATTAATAAGAAAAGATAGTGATCATAACTTTGAATGTTAACTTTCATCCATTATGAATCTCAAAATTGTTTTATGATGTTTTTAGTTTTTAGTTTTTATACTTTAGGTTTAATATTATATCAAGATTGCATTCATAATTATCCTTTTTATAAAAAAAAAATATGATATTTGTATGAGTTCTATTAGGTTGTTGACCAAAGATGAAAATGAGCATTAGTTACATGTCTTCTATAATTTATTTTATATGTTTTCACTTATAGCATCGCTCTTGTTTACGCTTTTACTGTATGTGTATTTGAATAAAAAGAAACCTATGCTGGTTTGAGTCATAAATTTCAAAATTAATAATGTTAATAGTAGTATATATTTAGCATCTTTTCAAATTAATTACTACCCCCTTACCAAGTTCTCTTGATTTCTTTCATTCTATCTTCAACTAAACAAACAAGCTTTTCAAACGAAGAAAATAGGTTTAACACATACTATTCATACTATGTAGATATGTATTGAATAATTTATTTAATTCTATTTAAGGGCATAATTTAACTAGCTACATGTTTGTGTAAACTCAGGAAAACGAAGTCATTTTGGCCGAACCTATTCCAACAAATTACAATGACAACAATAATGATGGTGATGGTGCTGATATCATCAATAGGCAAACAAAGACGGTAAGTTGTATTTTATTTCAAATATTAAAAAATTGCTTAAATATTTCAAATTATTCTTTTTATTCTCTAAAATTTTATTACTACATTTCGAACCATGTATGGGTTTAGATTGCAAGTTCAGCGAAAACATCTTTAAAGAAGTCTGGGCGCTCAAAACAATTTCCAAATGAATGGACTGCTCGCTGGAAAGTTGAAAAACGACCACGAAGTGATGGTAAGATTGATAAGGTATGTAGTACTCGAACTTAAAATGAACTCTTTTAATCAAAATTATTTATGAATGTGTTTAAGAAAAACTATTTATTTAGCTAATTAGCTACTTATAGTAAATAAGAATTCTATTTATCTGATTGAGTTATAACTAAAGAATGTCCATAATAGAGTCTTACATACAAAATGGTTAAACTGATATTAAATAAAATGGAGAATAAATGGTGGTACTTTAGCTAATTTATTTTTTTCCTGTAAGATTTGGGATAATGTTGCACCTTGAATCATAATAATTTGAAGCTTCTCCATCGTAATATTTATTTGCAAATATTATACTTGAAGTTGATTTAAAATTCAAAGTAATTGTTTTATTTTTGTGAGTCTTGCCATTGTTGTCCAGATCTGCAGTGAATTATGTTTTGGCAAAACCAAAAACGAGCAAGAAAAAATTGCATACACGTCACTTAGTTTAATAGATGAGAATCAATGGATTAGTTTAATTTAACGGTTGAGATTTGATATAAATCATTATACTGGTGTTCACAAATTCTGACTCATACACACAAGTAGATTAACTTATCTTGCTCTTCTAACAAATCCGATAAAAACTTATTTTAATTTCTTTAAACTAATTAATAGTTTATTTTTGTCTTATCGTTTCATCATCTTTATTCCATTTTGAACATGTCTTTTTATATTTTTTTATTGATATGATAAACATTTAATTACATTGTGTTGCAGTACTATCATCATAAGGAACAAATAGGAGTTACACTTAAATCCTTAGTAGCTGTTGAAAAATTTGAGAATGGTATAACAGCTGCTGGTAAGGGAAAAGAAAAGGTCAATACCGTTGAAGTAAGTACACTCTTTTTAAATATCTAAAACATCAACTCTTATACATGTTTCGTGCGTGTTTTGTGGGGACTCTTCGAAAATAGTTACCCATCTTTTTAATTGCTTGTTGATTCTCTTTTAATACTATTCTTTCCTCTTTGAAAATGGTTTTTTTGTTGTTGTAAGCATTAAGCCTCTCCTTGCACCTATTATGCATAGATAGTGAAAGGTACTCTATATATGTAGAGTCATATCTGTTTGGGGAAACTTCCAGCATTTTGGCATTTTTGTTTTAATTTCCACCCTTTGTTTTGCATTGTTGCGTATCCTTTTTTGTTATTGTTGTGAATCCATTCTTTTATGAGTAATTCTAGTAGTCATTTGTAGACTTTTATGTAATAGAATAGTAATATGACTCGCAACATCCATCAAGCTAAGTTAAATATCAAGTAATGTTATGCATACTTTTAGACTTTACACATGCCGTGATTCTTTGGTATCATTTTTATACGAAATACTTAGTTAGGAGGTCGATAGTACTGTATGCAACCACTTGATGGACGAAAAATGTTCACAATATCATGTTGGAATTATCATCATTGATAAGTCGGATGGGTGGATATAATAGTGGTCTTACCTTCACGGATAAGTCGGGTGGAAGTTGCCACATAGAACCCCTCCTTAACTCAACATACTTATGTGATTCATTTAGAATAACTTCCCTTATTCATACAGGTTTACCAGAACCTAGCTAGATTATGAATATCTATTTCAATACCCCCTACCACCTAGTACATTCCCTCATTGGCCTGGTATACTCCTTAGAAGCACCATCTGCAGCCCAGATTAAAGCTACACGATTTGTCCGTCAACTTGCATTCCATGGCGCGTGTCCATTCAAGTATTTATTGGCAAAATTCTTGTTTGAATTGGTTAAAGGAAGGTGACGCTAATTCCAAAAAAAATCATGCAATTATGTCTAGTAGACAGAGAGCTAATGCAATTTTTGTGATCAATGATAATGGTATCCAAGTCGAAGCTGTCTAGTGTATCCATTTAGTAGTCTTTACTCATTTTGCAAATCATTTCAAGTCTCCTCGAGTTGTGTGACCAGTGATAGAGGGTTTGAATTTTTCAAAGTTAAATGTCGCTGACGTTGGGTAGCTAATTCTCCCATTTTCTTTGGAGGAGATCAAGTAGGAAGTTTGGGATTGTGATAGTTTCAAGAGCCCTAGTCCATATGACATAAGCTTTGGTTTCATTGAAGACTTCTTGATTGAACTTAAGGATGACTTCATGCGCTATATTTCTGAATTTCATCGAAATGGAAAGCCCGCAAAAGGAATCAATTCAACTTTCATAGCTCTCATTCCAAAGACAGATAGCCCTCAACGCCTTAATGATTTTCGTCCCATTTCTGTCATTGGTTGTACGTATAAGGTGTTGGTGAAGGTCCTTGCACACAGATTACACCTTGTTATTGGGGGAGTGGCGTTGCATGTTCAGCTAGCTTTCATCAAGGGGAGACAAATTCTATACGGTATTCTTATTGCAAATGAATTAGGGCTTAATTGCAGTTTTAACCCCCCTAACTTTCACAAAGTTGCGATTTTGGCCCCATAAGAAAAATAACTACAAAACGGCCCCCTAAGTTTTGCATCTGTGGCAGTTTTGGCCCCCAATGTCAATTTTGACTCGGTCTACGCTGACCTGGCACCCTAAGTGAGGTGCCACGTGTTGTTTTTTTTATTTTTTTTTGGCCTTGGGGGGCCAAAACTGCTACAGATGTAAAACTTAGGGGGTCGTTTTGTAGTTTTTTTTAGGGGGCCAAAATCGCCACTTTGTGAAAAATAGGGGGTTAAAACTGCAATTAAGCCATGAATTAGTGACGATGCTAGAAAACTCAATAAGGAGATGTTGCTCTTAAAGTACATTTTGAAAAAGCTTTCGATTATGTGGACCGGCATTATCTAAATGATGTTATGAAAAATATGAATTTTAAAGTTTTATGGAGAAAGTGGATTTTATAGTGTGTTGGTTCGGAAACGGCATCAATGTTAGTCAACGGATGCCCAACTGATAAACTCCCCTTGGAGTTTGGTTTAAGACAAGGTGACCCTCTTTCACCTTTTCTCTTTATGATAGCTGCGGAGGGTCTGGATGTATTGATGCAATCCTTGACTGATGCAGGTCCTTTAATTATCGAAAATAAGAGTTGGGCCAATGTCAGGTCGATGCGTGCTATGTTGTTATAATTCGAAGAAATCGCTAGTTTAAAAGTTAATTTTCATAAGAGTATGTTAAGTGACGTGAATGTTTCCGATTCGTTGTTGAAGGAGGCATCTCGAGTTCTGAATTACATGACTGGTTGCATCCCTTTTGTGTATTTGGGGATTCCTATCAGAGAGGATAGTCATCTCTTAAGATTTTGGGACCCTCTCCTTTAATGTATCAATCTCGTGTTGTCTAGTTGGAAAAGTAAAAATCTATCTCACGATGGTCGTCTGATCCTTCTAAAGTCTGTCCTATCTTTTATCCCAGTTTACTTTCTTTCCTTCTTTAAGGCCTCCACAACATCTAACCCGACCTTTGAGCGGGTTGATACGGCTTCCGTTTGGCTCAAACACATTCCTCTTAAGGTGTCTTTGTTTGTGTGGTGTCTCTTCTGCAACCGTCTTTCAACAAAGGATAATCTCTTCACGAGTGGAATTATTCAGGAAGATGCTACTTTATGCATGGCTACTTTATTCGATTGTCAGGTCGGTCACCTCTTCATTACTTGCAACCATTGGTCAGCTACTTTATGCATCCCTTTTGTTCAAGTTTGGGGTTGCCATGCCTAGTTAGAGAGTTACATCCAAAACCAAAAATAAATTTGAAATGATGCTTAGAGTAGAAAAAAAGCCCCACCAACCAAATTGACAAATTTAAGAAGGGATTAAAAACTAAGAGACAATGACCTCAACATATTTCCACCAATACAAAATTCTGTCACCCCTTTGATTCATTATGCATCAAAACACCTGCATAAGCTTTATTCAATTTGTTACTGTATTGAAGGACAATATTTTGAAATATATGTTGTTATGTATTAATGTGGGCGACGTCTTGAGGAAGAAGATGGGTTCATTGGGTAGTGATTTCACGAAATCAAGAAGAAAAAAAATACAAAAACTGATACATATGCTTACTTAAACATTTGTTTTAATAAAAATGGCTAAAATGAAATCCTCTCAAAATATATGCTAATTTAAATGGTGCATTTGGTTAGAACGAAACACTCTTTATTGGAAAAGTATGTTAATCGTTTTCAAACATTTGTCTTCGTGGTGGTGGATGAACCCACTTGAATGTATTTAAAGTGTATGAACTATGACATATTATAACTAGGTTTTGAGTACCCCTTTTATTCTTAATAATAAACTTGGCTTATAAACAAATATATTTTTGCTCATAATTACTTCATTTTAAATCAGGAGGAGGAGGAACCAGAGGAGGAGGAGGAGGAGGAGGAGGAGGAGGAGGACGAAGAGGAGGACGAGGAGGAGGAGGAGGAGGAGGAGAAGGAGGAGGAGAAGGAGGATCCAAAACGGGTTTTTTATGAACAGGATCCAGAACAGGTTGAATTGGAGTTGCAGCTTTTGGTAGCTTTTGAAATTTATTCTCCAAGGAAACTTGCAGGAATACATCGTAACTTTGTCCTTTTTGGTCTGATGGAACATCTAAAGAGACATTTTAACAGAGATTTCTCTTCTGAGGAGGTCCTTGAATTGGTGGGTCGATTCTACAACATAGAAATGTTAAAAGACGACGAAGAAACCGATATGCTTAATCATGAAGAAGATTTTAGCTTGCCTCAAAGTTACTTTCCCAAGGTACAATCTTGAGCTACCAATTTCGTCCTTCATTCAATTTTATTTAATTTTTTTTTAAAACTCGAAATTGATCTGGAGTTGTAGGGCAAAAGTAGCTTAGGAATTCTAGTATGCTTAATTCTTTGAATTTCGTTGTTATTCCTTATATATTTTTAGACACCATAATTGATATGTGTATGAGTTGTTTAATAAATTTGAAGGTGAACCCTCGTATTTTTCAATAAATTTTTCGTAAAAAAATAAATCTCTTCCCATTGTTCTATCATCATAAAATTCACTTTTCTTTTTTTTACTAAAAACGGTAAGGTTTCCTTTTCTTGAATGTATATCTCATATATACTCTAAATTTATGTCTTTTTACGTATTGAAAGTAAAATTTAAACAAAATGATTTTACAGAATAAAATATAGTATACTATAGCTACTAATGTATTTATGACAACCAAATTTATGTCTTTTTACGTATTAATATACTTTCAATAAATTCTAAATTTTAGTTATACCATGCAACCAAATTTTTACAGAAAAAGAATGCCAAGAAGAGAAAAGAGAAAAGACGTACCAATGACCGATCCAAGAAGGGAAAAGAGAAAAAACGCACCAATGACCGATGTGACTCATGTGAGTAAGCTTATTTTGAATATTTAACATTCTCATTTTTGTTCAACATATTGTTTTGAGTTTCACTGTTAGAAATGTTATGCAATTCGTACTGATGACCAAAGAAAATAAATTCAAGTCGAAGTGAGTAACATATGTATTTCAGTGCTAGTCAACTAGGTTTTGTAATACTCTCAAAAAAATAAATACTTGTTGTAATTTTTGTTTGTGAAACATTGGATCTATATATTCTTGCTAATAAGTAACACAATTTTAAAAACACCATATTTTTTTTGTCAAAGAAAACAATTATTTTTTGTTGTCAAAACTTATATGTACTTTTTTACTTTGAAAGTTTAGCACTGTCATTCATGACTAATAAATATATTAGCGTATCGGATGTAATGATTTTCCAAAATAAAATACGTACTTATTATTTATTTATTTCTATAAGATAATATTTTAAATTTCTAAGCATTTTTATTTCTAATTTGTAATTTTTCAGGAGATGTTTGTGCCTAGAAAGTCAAGGTCTTCAGGAGTTAAAAGGAAAAGTGATGAGATGGCAACTGTGGGGACTCAACAATCACCGGACAAAACTTAAGTTAGGAATGATAATGAATGACAATGAGACTGATGTATATTTTGGTTAATTTTGGTTATGTAATGTCAAGTACTCTTTATCTTATATTTTGGTTATTTTGGTTATGACTATGTAAGGTTAAGTACTTTAAAGTATTGGTTATGATCTTTTGGTTAAGTACTTTATTTTAGTTATGGCTAAGTAAGATTACTGCACTTTTTAAAGTTATGTAATCTTAAGTACTCAAATGTTAAGTAGTCTTCATGCTTTTTGCATTTGGTGAATGTGAAGTAACATTATTATGTTATGTTCTTGAATGTCAAGTATTTAAGTACCGTAACGCAATAAACTTTGCTAATACATAAAACCAGTTTCATTAAGAGTACTGCTATATGTCGCGAGAACATTTCTCGCGAACATATCACGAACGCAGAACCACTCAACACTTGAACAATTTGTGTCAAAAAAATCACCCAGCAGCCAGCACAAATAATTACACCCATATCACAAATTGTAGTGTACACTAAAACAATGAATGTTACGTGTCTGCAAGGAACTCTTTGTAATGTGGATTGAACTACACATTTCCATTCTGTTTACATGCACGTGTTGCGCACATCAATTTTGTTTTGGATTCTTTTCCATTCGAGTAAATGTAACAACATTATTTTATGGTGGAATACAATGGGTTAACACTATATTAAAAGTTACAGAAAGAAAATGATGCAAATTGTGGCTTTATTATGCATATCACTCATATTCTTGAAACTCTCGTGAAATATATTGTCGCTATAAATAGCATTATTTTTTCATTAATTCTTTGCCAATTGCATAAATTACATCAATATCATACCAACATTACATAACTGCTACATTACATCATACCAATATTACATCAATCCATTAGTTAACCAAGCTTAATGAAAATCACAAACAAACATGAAAACAACAACATCCCTAAAACAACAATTGTTAACTCCAACTTTTTCTCCTTCTTCTTGGCATCATTTTTTTTCAACAGTCCTCTAATTAATTTCTTCTGTCTCTCAGGAATTTCTGGATCGAACCAGCTGAAGAAACTGCATTTTCTTCTCTGGAAATATTTTCCACAACCATTGAACCTCCTTCTTGGGTTTTCATCCGTCCAAGTAGTGACTAGAGGAGATTCAACACCACAATAACAAACCAACCTCGATTTGGCCATACTTGATGACCTAGAAACAGTTGAAGATGAATAGTGACCTGCCATTTTCTGATCGGTAAACACAAAAAACAAATCGACCAAGAAGAAAAGGAGGAGAGGAAGAATCGAATAAGAAGGAGAAGAAGATTTCAGATATGTGAAGAAGAAGAATGAAGGTTGAAGATGAATGATGGTTGAAGAAGATGAAGGTTCGATAATGGAGAAGATGAGTGAAGAAGAATGGATGAAGAAGAATGGTTGAAGAATCAGGGGGTTTTAAGGTTTGGAGCTTTTTACCATTGAAACTTTCACGTGCCAACCTTGTAAATATATAGTTTAATTCAAGTAATACACAGGTGGCTTTTTGATTTAAAAAAAAATTGGCGAAATACACATGTGGCGTGCCGTCACCATTAATGAAGTGACATATCACCGTTGATCCGGTCAAAATTGGTCAAAAGGCCACTTTTGCAAATGGGCTAAAACATAGGGGGTAAAATTTTCATTTTTTTAATAGGGGGCCAAAATCGCAACATTGTCAAAATTAGGGGGTCAAAACTGCAGTTTAGTCTTTTTCTTTTGTGATCAAACTTAAAAGCTTTATTCACGTGAAGACATTGTGATTCATCAAAGTTATATAATAGAGCAATGTTATATGTACAACCAAAATTGAATAACTAATGCAACACCTTTTAATATTGTGAGGAGCACGCAAATCGAAATCACTAAAAAAATATTATAAAATAGCAAAAAGGTTGTTGGTTGTACAAAAATGATGTTCATATATCATTCTTATCCTAATTAAAA
>Ga0099826_10003875_pt1 | contig 10316 bp, 4 predicted proteins | sample Mtrugardesep15_FD_76830 | JGI IMG/M metagenome (GOLD analysis project Ga0099826, IMG submission 76830) | Root nodule microbial communities of legume samples collected from California, USA - M. trunc garden sep15 | ecosystem: Host-associated > Plants > Roots > Nodule | place: USA: California...
AAAAAAAAAAAAAATAAAAAAATTATAAAAAAAAAAAAATAACTTAAAAAAAAAAAAAAAAACATTGAGTTTATAAGTCAATGTTGTTTGTAGAGTAGAATTTGACTACTACACAACTTCCAAGTCTAATCAATCAGTTTGAAGAGAATGAAGCAATCAAAGGATCCATTCGAAGCAGCATTCGAAGAATCACCACCAGAATCCCCAATCGAAACCGAACCAGACCCAGATGCATCCATAGAAAACCCTAATTCAACCTATTCATCTCTTCCACAATCCACTCTCACTCATGAAGAAGACAACACTCAAATCAAAACCCCAAACTCCAATAACACTATCACCAATAAGAGTAATAATAATAATAATAAAGATGATGAAGATGATGAAGAAGAAGATAATATGGATGTTGAACTTGCTAAGTTTCCTACTGCTGGTGATCCTCATAAAATGGCTAAGATGCAGTTAGTACTTACTTTCTTCTTCTCTTTATGTTATTTTATCATAAACCCTAATTTTATTTTTTTGTTAATTGTTAGGGCTATTTTATCACAATTCACTGAAGAACAAATGAGTAGATATGAGTCATTTCGTAGAGCTGGATTCCAGAAAGCTAATATGAAACGGGTAATTTTTAACTTCAATTTTACATTTAACAAGGTTTTTAATTTTAATCTTGCTATATATTATTGGTATAATAACCACTACGTAGCACTGACGCTTCCGATTGAAGGTGTGTTTGGTATCCAAACATTTGTTGATTGTTGGTGGTGGTATACACTGACATGACATAACACTCACATACTTTAATTTTCTTAATTTTTTGTACGAGGATGTTGTGTTGGATGTATGGTAAAACTAGACAGGATAGCATTAGAAATGACCATATTAGAGAGAGATGAGATAGGGCCTATAGTAGAAAAGATGGTGGAAACCAGGATTAGGTGGTTTGAGCATGCAGAGAGATACTTGTAGATTCTGTAGTAAGAACTAAGAAGAGTAAATCCGATGGAGAGTAGTCAAATCTTAGAGGCAAATGAAGACCTAGAAAAACTATAAGAGAAACTATTTAGAAAGATCTTGAGATTGATGAGTTAGAAAAATATATGGTATATGATAGAGCATTATGGTGTCGTTTGATCCATGTAGCTGGTCCCACTTAGTGAGATAGGCTTGGTTGTTGTTTGTTGTTGTTATTACGTGTCAGTGCTTTATAGTGTTAACTTCATGATATAGGGCTGTGGAAGAATTGGAGTTAAAAGATCAGGATTAGTTATGGCTGTTGAGTGGATTGATGTTTCATTGTGTATATTTGAGTTGTTAATTAAAGAGGATGAGTTTTAAATGAACATGATTTGGGGTTTGAATCATTCTTAGAGGAAACTAAAGGAATTAACAGATAGTAAAGTAATAAAACCAACGGTTTTTTTTTTACTTTTCTATAGGTAATTGGACAGTGAACGAGTCAGTGACCATTCTAAATTCTTCCCAGAATATCAAACAAACAAAGCATTAGCTAATTTCATGTTTTAGCTTTTTATTTTTTTGATGCTAGGTTAGGTTGATATTGTGTCCTTCAACATTAATTGAGCTTTGGCATTCTGTTTTCTTTTATCCCAAACTGATTAGGGACAAGTTAATTCTAATTTCAAGACTCGTCACTATACCACCACAGACAAGTGCAATTGTTGAATACAAAAATTTTAAACTGTTGAGTTCAGATTATTTATAAACAGCTAAAATTGGCTTGGATCCTCTCTGGTTTTGGAATAACAGGATATGGTCCTCTAAGAGAGAGACTAATACAGTTTCCTTTGTACACATGAACTGCTTTTTGTAGGTTAGGGTCCCCTAGTTTTTATCCCGAGCTAACCTTACTCACGTTTTTTCCTTGTATATTATTTAAGAATGGTTTCTGTCATGTTATGCTGTGCATCAATGCTGCTTTTGAACTCATGTACTTCTACATGGAATTGCAGATTACCATTTTTGCATTTCAATTTGCACTAGTACTTTATATTATAGTAAGATATGATTGCTCACAAGTTGTCTCTTCTCTATTGGTTTCCTGTAAGCAGTTATTAGCAAGCATCACTGGGACCCAGAAAATCTCGATTCCAATTACGATTGCAGTATCAGGGATTGCAAAAGTGTTCGTGGGTGAAGTTGTGGAAACAGGTAGATTAGTTTTCCTTTACAAGCATCACATGCTTCCGTTTAATATAATTAGAATTAGAAAAATGTGAAGTTATATAAACATAGTGCACGCTCCTGTGCATATCATGTTTCTTAGGTAAATTTTTTGTAGTGTACTGTTTCCATTAATCAAATGTACTCTATCCTTGCAGCTAGAACAATTATGAAAGAGAGGAAGGAAACTGGACCAATTCGGCCCTGTCATCTGAGAGAAGCACATAGACGACTAAAGCTTGAAGGAAAAATCTTTAAGAGAACAACCTCGAGGCTCTTTCGGTAATGGACCAAATATGATTTTTGGGATCATATGATTGGCTTGCAACGGTGGCATGCAGGCAGGAAAAGTATTTAATCGAAATGACCAGCTTTTCCAATCAACGGGAATGAGTGAATCAATGTTGGTAGTAAAATGGGAAAGTTTCCCCATTACTACAAAATAAAATGTGTAATGGACTTGAGCAACCATTTTTTCTCTCTAGTTGTGTAAAATATCATTAGTTAATGATTTTACAAAGCATGTTTGGTGTTTTAGATTATAAGATCATTGTGCAAAGGTTAAAAGGAATGTATCCTTATTTATGCATAGTTCATAAAAGGGAGTAATTTGTCTGAATATTTGCTTCTAAAATAGTTAGATGGATACTAATCATTTTTATGTATTATAGATGAATTAACTGGAAATGATAAGTCCTGCTCTTCTAAATGCATTCAATTTGGTTACATATGCAAGATGAATAATTGCACAAATTTTTTAACTGTGTATGTTTGTGTTCATCACAATCTTCTCAACTTACTCAATTCGTACATTGTCTTGCCCCGACTTATGAGAAAGTGTATATTATTCGTATGAAATATGCTCTTATATAACAACATAAATAAACAATGGTTAATGTTATAAAGAGAACTCAACAAAAGGGAGAGAAGTTTCCCTCAAAAATAAATGGGAGAGAAGTTGATTTGAATCAACTGGGTGTCGACGCACAAAAAGCTCTACATTTTTTAATTTAGATAGTTGATTGTTTGTTTCTAATATCAATATACTTGCCACTTAATTTATCATTTATTTACTTATTTCTTATTTTGTTTTTATCACGTTTTCATGTTCATTTCTATTAAGCAAAAAAGACGGTTTTTAAAACATTCAATTGTTCATCCTCACACTTGCTATCTCCTTGTCACGATCTCACATCTCAGGTATTTGAATATCAACATTCTTGTATAATATAAGCTAAATTCTTACCAGAGTTGGACCAATATACCTTTACTTTACATATCATAGTTATTATCTTATGGAAAAAAATATACTAAATAACTAAAATAAAATTAAAATTTCATGTGCTTGAAATGATGTACATCCTTTTCTTTTAGACAAGGCAAATAAAATATGAATTAACACAACACACACATACTTGCACGCTTGATAAAAAAAAAAAGAAACATACTTGCACTTCATGTCACTATTGAAGCTAAACACAAACAGAATACCACCCATACACCATGACCTCTATGTGAACTCGACAATGTGATGGCCGCAAGCAATGATATGTTATATTAACAGCAGCCATACATATACTGCTATTAATGTTCTTACAGGACAACAAACACCCAGCTCTGATTTGCTTCGGCTGCAGTTCCCTCCGAAAGACCACTCTTGTGCGCACGCACAATAAGTCCAACTAAGCTATTACTATTGGAATGATGCTTACATGTAATATATACATTTTTGGTTTACATATAATTTGTAGAATTCAGTAATAGGTTGATTTCTTTCAATATTATTGCCTATGCTTTTCTAAACAAATAATGATCAATCCATGTTCAAGTTCAGAATGTAAAAGAGTAAATGAAGTGATTACATTATCCAGAAACAACATTTTGTATTGAAGAAACAAATGATATAATAAAAATATGCTATTGCATTAGTCTGTCCTTTCATACAATAAATTTTACCAAACACAATCTCTGCTGGTAAAGTCTACACAAAAATAACTCAAACTAATGCAGGTCTACTAGAATAGAAATTATAGAATTATTATTGATTGACCAGTGATTGACATTTTCACTATCACAGAACAGAACTTTTATTCTAATTTCTTAATCAATAATAGGAACGAGTAGAAAGTAACTAAATCTAGCGAGCATCCTTGGATAAGAAAAGGTTGTCCCCTTTGCGGGCATTGCTAAGCTCATCAACAGAATCACCTCTCTCAAAAACAGCAGCTGCCCCCATTCCAGTACCTGCTCACAATTTACAATAAACAATATTAACTATATGGTGTTCAAGACCACACACACCAGTACACATATGCGCACACAGAGTGAGAAAGTGAGTGTACCAATGCACATAGATATTACTCCATATCGGCAGTCCTTGCCACGTCGCTTCATTTCATGCAATAGAGTTGCTACACATCGAGCACCTACATCCCAAAAATAAAACAAATTAAAATGCATATATGTATGTAGTACCAGTTATTATTTGTAACCTAGTTTATGATATTTTAGTTCATTTCTGATTTCTCACATTTCATAGCTCCATGTACCAAGGCACATTACAGTTTTGTTTGAAAAAATACATGAATATATTAGGTTATTTTAGCTATAGGTGAGATCTAACGTAGCACCAACACTTCCGTTTGAAGGTGTGTCTAGACACCAACATGACCTTCAGTGTCATGTGTCTGTTGCACATGTGAGATCTATCCCGCAAACACATTGGTAACTTTCAAAACAAAAAGGATACAAGTATATGATAAAGTTTAAAGCTTAAAAAATCAGCAATGATGCTGTAGCTCATGAAATGTGAAAATACAAGTTGTTGACTTGTGGTATATACCTGTTGCTCCCAAAGGATGCCCAATTGCCATTGCACCTCCGTTAACATTGATCTTTTGTGAATCAAGTCCTAGCTTGTTACGGCAATATACGAACTGAGAAGCAAAAGCCTGAATATATGCAAATCATTGAAGTTAGTACATAAACAAATGTTGAGAAAAAAGGAACATAAGATAAGGACATTATTTAAATACCTCATTTATTTCAAAAAGATCAATGTCATCAAGCTCTAGACCTGCAGCCTTCACAGCAACTGGAATTGCAGCAGCTGGGCCAACACCCATGATGGCAGGATCAACACCAACTGCGACGAAACTCCTGCATTACAACCAACAAATAATGTTCGTCAGATTATAATTAAGAATTTTCCATACCAATTCTGCAATGAGATGATTTTTAGAATGGAATAAGATTCAACAAGAACTGTTTGAATGCAGGGAGTAATGGTAGGAAATAAAATGGAGAGAAAAGAAAATAGGTGAATTTTACATATTGTTTGGAACTTTGGACTTTAGGTGGAAAGAAAATAGAGCTAGAGAGAAGTAAAATCGTCTCCTCTCCTGCTTATTTGATTTGATAAAAACGTGTAAAGAAAAAAATGAAAAACTGATGTGATGTCTTTTTCACTTGGGTAAAATAAGAAAATCAAGTGAAACTAACACACGATGAAATATCAATAGATGAGTAAAAGTGAAAGAGTGGAATTGTCTTCTCAAAATCAATTTTATGGAAGAAAAAAACTTTGGTGAGCCACACATCCCAACCTTTTTTCCTCTTCACAGCTAACAAGAGAAAATGGTATGAAGTTCCATTTCCAAAACGACAAGCGTGAGGAGTTTGTTTGATAAGTTGTTAGTAGTCTTTTTAGATAATTAGACACTAGTCAATATCACATTAATACTTTGTTTGGTATACTGGAAAAGGTGTGGAAACTGGAAAGGATGTATATGAAGGAAATAACACTTGATGTTTGTTACTTTTTTGTCCACCATTTGTAACAACCAGAAAGTAAGTGGAACAGAAAAGTGGGTGTCAAAGCCACCAATAAAAGCTTTGTTCCCTGATGGATGAAAAACAGGAAGGAGTGCATCTCCATTCAGTAGCCCGATTATATCATCTATCCTACCAAACAACTAAAAATTCATCTAGTTTTCTATATTTTTTTCAAATATTTCATGTTAAATACACACTCTAATTTATATCATTGTGTTAAAGAGCAGGGCAATCCACTGGGCCTTCCTTATTTATAGAACATACTGTGCCAATTTGAAATCAGTTTATAACTATTGTTGGGGATTATAACTTTCATGTTACCAATGAAGTACCTGAATACACCAAGAATGGGTAGCCCCTTTTGCATTGCAATACTTCTTTTCATCAGCAGAACAGCTCCAGCACCATCACTCACCTGGCTAGAATTACCTAAAACACAGATAGCAAATCAAATGATTAAATAATGTTATAATAATTTGAAAGAATTTGAGGAAATGAATCACATTTTTATGATCTTATACCAGCAGTGGTGGTTCCGTCTTTCTTGAACACAGCTTTAAGCTTTCCTAGGTCAGATAATGATGCGTTGGGTCGAATTCCATCATCAACGGAAATGGTGACAGATTTCTCCTCGCCAGTTTTTGGGTCCACAATCTATTGACGAGAAGTCTAAATCAGAACCTAATACCGGAAAGGAAAATACAATATACCCTTATAGTGGAAATTGGCAAATACCTTGGTGGAAACTGGAATGATTTCCTCTTTAAATCTACCAGCAGCAGTAGCAGCAGCCGCTCGCCTGTGAGACTCAACCTATCAACAATATTATCAGCAAGATTTAGTTATGTTTTGTTAAAGTTAAAATATAAATAAAAAAGAAAAGATAATGTTGCATTAAAAAAATATTCAACTTACTGCAGCTTCATCTTGTTCTTTCCTTGAAACTCCAAAGCGATTGGCAACATTTTCAGAGGTAATCCCCATTGGAAGGAGGCAGTTTTGGGCTTGTTCAAACATTTTCACCTGTCACGATAAAGTAAGAAATATCACGACCATGTAGCCCGTTAGATATATTATTTTAAGAAACCAAAATGGAAAAAATTAAATGAAATGATTAATCTGGCAAAGGAGATAAAGTTAGGAAAAATGGGAAAATTACTCTAGGATTCACTGATCCATCCCATGCCATTGGATTAGTTGTCATGGATTCCAAACCGGCACCAATACCTAAAGAAAAAAGAAGTTAAATTAAAACAACATACGAAAAGTTATTGCAATCACAAGAAGTAGAAAACAATTTGATGCATCCTTTACCAATGTCATAAAATCCAGCCCTTATCGCAGCAGCTACATCAGCAACAGCTTGTAGCCCAGATGAACATTGTCTGTTAACTGTCCTAACCGGCACAGTCTCTGGATGGAAAAAAAAAACATGTAAACAACTAACCAAAATCATCGACCAGATTCAGTTACACAAATTATCTTAGACATACCAGGAAAACCAGCATAAAATGCAGCCATACGACATTCACTAGCTCTTTGAGATCCAGCTCCCAAGACAGAACCGACAACAATATCTCCAACTTCACTTGGGTTCAGGTTGGTTTTCTCTATCACAGCCTACAATGAAACCTCAACATCATGTTCATGTAAATGGATGGACATTGATAGAACAGAACGTGAACTAAAGTAGTAAAGGAATTAGAAATTAGAAATAAAACCTTCAAAACAGGAGCTAGGATATCATCAGCGTGAGTGTCTTTGAAACCACCACGTTTAGCTTTGCAAAGAGCAGTCCGATATGCACTGCAAACACATAAAAAGTAATTCAATAAGTACTTCTATCATATGATAAGTTCAAATAAGATTGTCCACAAATCTTCTATATCAATTATCAAACAAAACACATGTTTGATATGAAAAATTCAATTTGAGTAATAGCTGAACTCACGCTACAATCACTACATCGTCCCCAAATGCAGCTGTCCTGTGATAAGCTGCACTGTCTCCTGCCAAACATGCTGAAGCCTGCGAAATACAAATATAAGTCTACCATAACAAGTTTGTTTCAAAGCATAAACATACACACATATACAAATACTTATGTACATACATACATCTCCATATACACATACATAAACAAATATTAGCACTAATAATCAATAAAGGAAATTATGTGTAGCAAAAAGAGCAGACAGAATATTCCCTCTCCTGAAAATTCATATTCTAATGAATATTAAACTATATTCTACTTTGTACCAATTCATATAATTTTATTGAACAAACGCCAATCAGGTCATGATTCTCCTCGAAAGTAGAAGCTCATGATTCTCCTCCGTACCAATTCAAAAGGATAAGGATAAACAAATGACTCGAAACTCAAATTATATGTGATTTCCTTTATTTTTATCAAACCAACACCGATCAAGTCACCATCTCATTCATTGGACAAACAATAAACATGAGCTTCTATTTTCGAGGATCGAGACGATATATTGAGTGATTTTAACTTATAAAGTGATTATCCACAATAGAATCCACATGAATATAAACATATACTTTTTGGTGATTGCATCAATATGAATATCCAAATAGATTCAAGATCACAACTTTAACAAAATTCTAAGCTAAAAACCAATCAAGAAAACAAAAACACACATAAAATCCAAAAGGGTCATCAAATATCACAAAAGAAACAATTAAAAGCGATAAAAACAAAGCAAAGTTGAGAAATTCAAACAGAAAAAAAAAAATGAAGAGAGAAACAAACATTGAGAGATGTGGAAGATGAATCATAGGATGAAGAAGAAGAAGGATTGAGATGTTGAAGCAAAACTTTTTGTCTGTTAATCGCTTTCTCCATGTTGAGAGTGAAAATCGAATCGAAATGAATTGTGAAGAAGAAAAGATCAGAATGAGATTGTTTCTTACATTACTTCTATTTATTTTCTACTATATTTATTGTTGCCGTGTCACGAAGTAATCGGAAAATAATTTAATTTTTATTTTGTTTTGGATAAAGTATATAAAAAGAAAAATTTTATTCTTGTTTTTTTGCTAAGAGGACAATATAGGATAAATATTAAAAACAATTAAATTCCATCCAATCCTTTAAAACAAAAATTAAATTCAACCCAAATGTGAATAAGAATGATTTTAAAGTGTTGGAATATAGAGACCACCGAAAAAACTTTAAACAAGTGATTAGATATTTATTTTTTAAGCCAGTATTTTTATTTTTTATTTTTAGATCCAGAAGTCTTAATTTAACTGATAAAATGCCAAAATTGTTAGACATAATATTATGACCGAGGTTCAAACCCTGATACCTTCACTTGTGTGTGTGAGTTTATAATGACTTTGTCATTTCGTCTATCTACCAAAAAAATATTTTTTAGGTAGAAACTCGATTGAAAATACAAAATTTAATTTGTGTGTTTAAAGATTCTTTCATAGCAAATAAACAATAGTGAATATTTTGTTCCCTTCAAAAAAAAAATAGTGAATATTTTGTGTCCCTAGCATAACAGTGAAAAACAACTTTAAAATTATAGAGAAAATTGTACATGTACACAATTACATCATTTTGTTATATTATTCTATAAAATAACTTTACAATTATCTATACACCAACAACAACAAGACATGTCATATTCTTCCTTAAAAAAAAAAGTCCCAAGTCTTCATTCAACTCGTACCGTATTTTCCTTCTCAAAGTTATTTTTTATTAAATTAAATTGTGACAATTCCTCTAAAAAATATTGTGGCAATTATTGAATGATATATTTATATTTAGGCAAGGAGATAACATGGTATGGGTCAAAGTTGGAGAGTGACGTTTCACAATTGGGTTTATCGAAAAAAAGGATAAAAAAGACGTTTTATAATGGGAATGAGAATTATAATTTCGTCCTACTGTTCGAGAATTATAATTTCGTCCTACTGTTCGAAGATATTTTCCAGGCTTTTTTTTTTCCTCTAAACAAAAGTTTTGCAAATAAATTATTTTTCAATTTATTTTGGAAAAAGGTTAATTTCTCTAAAAATAATTTTGTTTTCACAAAAAATGGTTTTTAATTTTAGGATATTCCTCTAGATATTTAGAATATATCATCACTATTCAGTGTTGAGTAATTTTATTTAGGATTTAATTCATGATAATATATCATTACTTTGTTTTCCTTAAAAAAAAAATATCATTACTTTGTTTACTTATTTTTTATTTTTTTATTTTATGTTTGGTGCCCTTTCAACAATATATGTATTTTTTTTTTTTTAATAAATCAAAATGGAAT
>Ga0099826_10003876_pt1 | contig 10315 bp, 8 predicted proteins | sample Mtrugardesep15_FD_76830 | JGI IMG/M metagenome (GOLD analysis project Ga0099826, IMG submission 76830) | Root nodule microbial communities of legume samples collected from California, USA - M. trunc garden sep15 | ecosystem: Host-associated > Plants > Roots > Nodule | place: USA: California...
CAAACTTGATCCTCAAGATGCTTGGCTTCCAATCACTGAGTCTAGAAATGGTAACAAATATTATGCTGCTTTTCATACTCTTTGTTCTGGGATTGGTATTCAAGCTCTTGTTCTTCCTGTTGCCTTCACTATTCTTGGTTGGTAAGTTCTTCATTCATATTTTTAATTGATTATTCAAGTGTGAATATTTTATTTATAAAATTGACTCATGCATGTGTCATGTGTGCCTCTCATTCCATGCCTCTCATTTCCTCATCTTGTTTCTCTTTTTCAATAATTGTTTAGTGGACAGTCTCAATCTCATGTTAATTATATATCCTCACTATTAATTTATCCATTTTTCAGATTCATTTTGTCATTATTTTCCCCTTCATGCTACTAGCCTACTACTAGTATTGAAATAAAATCGAAATGAAGATTTTTTTTTTTTTACGATACGCTATTATTTTGATATAATTTGCAAAATGACATGACAATGTGATATCATACTCCAATATAATTATTAATTTTTTTATGATGACTAATTTATTTATATTGGTAAATTATTTTTAAAGATATTGTTATATTATCATCAATTAAATATATAAAAATGTAATTAAAATTTTTGATTTTGCTAATCATTGAATGTGATAAAATAATCAAAGATGATTGAGAAATTTGATTAAAAAATCATTTGTTTACAAATTCCTCATTTGATCTATGCATTTTAATCATGCTTAATAAAAATAACAATAGTCAAATGTAATAAAGTGTAATAAAGTTTATCAAACACACTTAGACTAAAATTTATAAATATTTTCATGATATTCTAGATTTTCAAAGTAGTCCACATGTTTCCCATTTTTTTATATAAAAAAATCATATTTAATTTTTACATAAATAACCATTTTAAAATAGAGATTAATAATTGTCATAATATTATTAAAAAATAATAATATTTAACTCTATATAATAATTATGCTCTCTCCGATCCTTTTTTACAAGAAATAATTGACTTTTTAAATATATTGAATAATTTATAATAACTATCAAATGTCTTTATGTTTTCTTCTAAAATCAAGTATATTTCAACCCCTATATATTGTCAACAAAAAAAAAATGTTTTTTCAAACCCTTTTCTTACATACACATATGCTCTTAATGTTGATCAAACAAATGTGTGATTGGTTGCAGGACATGGGGAATAATAAGTTTGACAATAGCATTCATATGGCAGCTTTATACCTTATGGTTGCTAGTCCATCTTCACGAATCCAAGGAAGGTGTTCGTTATAGTCGATATCTTCAACTCTGCTTTGCTACTTTTGGTATGATACATCCACGTGTTCATTCATTTCTTTTTCAATTTGTGTATACTATATTTTCATTTGATTTACGGAAGATGTTGCAACAAGTAATACTTACCTAAGTTTTCACCAAATTAGAGAAATGTAGTACTCTCTAAATGAGAATAATAACACGTCAACTATTGGTTTTGGTTAGACTTTACTTATCCTTCGACAGAACAATAAAATAGTTAAAATCAATTGATGGAGTGTTGGAATGGTATGTTGCAGGTGAGAAATTGGGGAAATTGCTAGCCTTATTTCCAATACTATACCTATCAGCAGGGACATGCACTACATTGATCATCATAGGAGGATCAACAGCTAGGACATTCTATGAGGTTGTATGTGGAGAATCATGCACTTCTAAACCTATGACCACCGTGGAATGGTATTTGGTCTTTACATGTGTTGCTGTGGTCCTGTCTCAGTTACCAAACTTGAATTCAATTGCTGGAATTTCCCTCATTGGAGCAGTCACTGCTGTAGGGTATTGTACCTCCATTTGGATGGCTTCTGTGGCACAGGGTACCCTACCAGGTGTGAATTATAATCCAGTAAAGGGAGGGAACAGTGTTGAAAAAATTCTTGGTGTGTTTAATGCATTTGGTATCATTGCCTTTGCCTTTAGGGGACACAATCTCGTCCTTGAAATTCAGGTATGTGATGATATAAGATTATTTTTCTCTTAATTGACTATTTACTTTTATTGAAGTTGTTGACAAATCGAATAATTATAAGGAAAATACTAAAAAGTGTTATGCGGCTCTAATAATTATAAAGGAAATGTTAACGAGTATGCTAAGATACTAGTTAATTAAACTAATATACAAATGGTGAATTGGAACAAATTTTAACTTTTTTAATTAGTGCCCCGGAACCAATTTGCATGACCAATAATGAAAGGAATAAATTTTGGTAAACTTGTCTATAGGGTACTTGTCAATGGTAGGAGTTTCATTTGCTAAAATGTCAATTTGAAGTTTCTTTGCTTCTTTTATCTTTTGACTTTGTAGTAATGAGATAGTGTAGTTACATTGTTTTGTTGACAATTGATACGAAGTATTGCTTTCAAGGTTGAAAGTAGTTTAAGAGGTTAGATGAAGTATACATCATTGAAGTTAGTGGATGACTTTTCCAGTCTTCCTTTTAGATTAATTGCAGTTCAGTTGATAAGTTTAGAGACGGAGAATGACCCAAGCTGGTTTAGAGTGTAACATACAAACATTCATCTATTCACAACAAAAAATAGCTAGTCCTAAATAATGTTTGGAATAGGAAAAAATTATTATTATCATCAAGTATTGAGCATATTCATTAAATAGAAAAATCAAAGGTTGAATTGTGAGCATAAGTTTTAGATTTTCAACCTAATGATTAATAGAGTAATGATAGTTGTATAACTATTTAGTGACAATTTTTGTGGGAAATTTTTTTTTTCTCTTTTTATTGGTCAAAAACAATAGATAGATAGAGAAAAAGGAAGAGAGTAAGAAGATAATATGAGTATGTTCGAGAGAAAAAATTGTTTCAAAAGTTATCACAAAATTGTTGTACAAATATCATTTCTTTAATTAATAATAAGTGGTGAGTTTTTTTTTTTCTTCTTCAATTAGTATAGTGCCTAAAAATTCATGAATAAGTGGGGTGTCACGGTTCAAACCCCGACTCATGTATATATTATACAATGCTCCTGTCAATTGAGCTAAGTTCACAAGAACAATAATATGTGTGAGTTAATTGACACTAAAAGACAAATATCCACATAACACATCTTTATTCTATAGAATGAAATATAAGGAAAAAAAAAATTTAAACAATTGATGTATATAAATTAAATTTTAGATCACATACTTTAACTTTTCAAGTACTATTTGTTCTTGTATCTCATTATGATGGAGGGAGTGCGTCATTAGAAAGAGGATTGAAGACTTTTAACTACCTAAACTCTAGATCGATGATTAGTCTCATAGTCGATTCAATGATTAATTTTAAAAAGATATCTAATATCTCATGAGAAATCTAAGGATCTTATCTTATTAGTTACAATGGATTACTAAAAAACACTTGACTAATATATTATTGAAGTATCTTTTGATTCTCATCAAAATCTTTGTTGCAGGCTACTATGCCTTCAAGTGAGAAGCATCCATCACACGTTCCCATGTGGAAAGGAGTCAAGATTGCTTACGCACTAATTGCCGCTTGCTTATTTCCCGTAGCCATCGGTGGCTATTGGGCTTATGGCCAACTGGTAATGCATCTCCCTAATTAGAATTTAAAAAATTTAGAACCAAACAATAGTTAAAAGAATTTCTCTCATGACTATAGAATATTGATTTTCTAATATACACATGACTCAAAATGTACAGATTCCTGAAAATGGAGGAATGCTCACAGCACTATACAAATTTCATTCACATGACATATCAAGATTTGTGCTTGGATTAACCAGCTTCTTTGTAGTAGTGAATTGTTTGTGTTCATTCCAAATCTACGGCATGCCAATTTTCGATGACATGGAATCAAAATACACAACAAAAATGAATAAGCCATGTCCATGGTGGCTCCGCTCAAGTATTCGAATCTTCTCAGGATTTTTATCCTTCTTCATAGGAGTGGCAACACCATTTTTGGCTAGCTTGGCTGGTTTAATTGGAGGAGTAGCATTGCCAGTGACATTAGCGTACCCATGTTTTATGTGGCTCGAAATAAAGAAGCCAAAAAAATATAGTGTTATGTGGTGTCTCAATTGGTTCTTGGGGACATTTGGTATTGGTCTTAGTGGCATATTGATTGGTGCTAGCACATATGTTATTGTTCGTACGGGTGTTAAAGTGAGTTTTTTTGACCCTAAGTAGTTTTGATTACACAAAGAGGAAAGAACTACAAGGGAAATTATATATGGAGGAAATTAAGAAGATGATTGATCATGTTGTCTTTAATTTTGTACCCAAAATTGTCTACCCCATATGTAGTTAAAATTATGCTAAAATAATCATGATATTTGTGATATTTAAGATATCAACAGTAAACCACTACAAAGAAGAAAAAAAATTAAACTTCAGCGTGCGAGTATGGTTAGATGTGTCAATGTGAGTTGTTAATTAAGTAGGTTAAAATTAAGCTTACTTTTTCACTACGGATTCTATTATAATTATTTTGTGGAAGTTAGCTTTTCTTCTCTTCCAATAATGTCATGTTTATTTTCTTTGCTATTGAAAAGTGAAAATGTTAGTCATAATCAATTGATGTTTCATGAATTTTGATTCACATTCTTGTTTTCAAGATGTTTTCTTTTGTTCCTTAGTTTCCTTTTACTTTTAGCATGATTATTTTTTGTTGGTGAATTTAGCATTGCATGATTTGACAAGTTGAAATTATTATAGAGGTTTTGACTAAAAAAAATAGAATTTTATTAGTGTAGTTTTGACAGTGTTATCTAATTGATGTTTATCTGATTGCAAATTACTATATCATTTAAAAATGTTCCACTTTAATAGCAGTAAGTCACATATAAAATGACGTATGACTGGGACGGAGGAAAACAATTTACACCGATCACATGACATGTCAGTGCATCAAAAGTTTTACATTTTCATTTGTCTTGGACGTTTGAAAAGGGGAGCTTCAAATCATTTTCAATTCGGTGACTTATTTGACACCACAGGGCAGGCCAGTGGAAGAAATTCACCAATGCTAAATTCGTATGCTTGTTGGTGGCAATTAGAGTCGTTATTGTTATGGTTGAGTAATGATAGTCGTATAGTCTGCGTTTGTGACATGATATGCACAATTTTCTACATGGTTTTACCAACTTGATAGTTGCGTTCCCATTTGTCAAACGATCCTTTTTTGTAAACGTTTGAAAACAAAAATTGTCTTGAGGCATGAATATGATTATTTTTAGCAAAAGTAATGTTATGAAAATGAATAGAAGTTAAACACAAACCAAATGGAGACAATTCAAAAATAAAGTTGATAAATTCTTATCGCATTGATTGGTAATGCTGTAAAATTAGCCCATTTTGAAGTACTTGAAGAGGTGCTTTTGGGAAAAGAAAGGGGGAGATGTTGGCATTTACCATGGTTATATAAAAGCCACGCCTGCAATACTTTCGCTTCCGCGTCATGGATGGTTATTGTGACGCCGACAAGCGAAAAAGAACGTCTGTGCAGGTGTATAACTGACAGTTGACAAATACAGTTTAAAGCTGCAAGACCAGCTGGCTAACTAATTTTACAATCTACAAAGACTTGTAAAGAACTAAGCCGAAGTATAATCTCAAATATTGCAAGTTCTAAAATTCGATTTGCTAATCACTTATGGAAACATAAACAAGGTATTCTGATATATGCTAAGTCTTTCTTTTGCCACATGGATGATCACAAAGGTTGCCACTTCAACTTCTCCCAAATATGCAGCTTAAATATTCTATTCTCCCTTGCATTTCATTACAACAATCAATTTGATATTAGCTAAATATCCTGGTCTAAAAAATAATAAGTGTAAAGCAAAATGAACATAATAGCACTGCACCTATACAATAAACTTGAAACGTCACCTTCAAAAATTAGCAAAGAATGAATGATAGAAGAGAAATCGCATCGTTAATAGCCTAAAATGAACATCTAATTATCTAATCAAACAGATGCATTGACATACTCTATGCACTCACAAATATGCTGTTGTTGGAGGAAAACACTTCTACTTATACAAAACGTAAACCATCAGCAACACCGACAAGTTGCAACATCCGAGCATGTGTATGGCCTTGAATTTTCCTCTATCTCTTGTGGGGTAGGTATTCGTTCTAAACCAAATGAGCAGCAGAAGTTGTATATATTTCTACAAATTCCTTTACTGAAAGGATGTACTCTTTCTGGAACCGCCCTGCAGATTAATATAATGTGCTTAACATAGATATCCCGAAAAAACAGACATCTAACCATTTACCATCAACATACACATACAGCTGAAACGTTAAAAGCAGTGCAACAACAAAACAGAATTGTGTTCCACCAAAATGTTATCTTTAGATCATTAAGTTCAAAATATGAAATAAATACAAAAACATCAGGGGACTACTTATCTAACCTTAGATAAGGAATCCGTCTTCTCCTTACAAGTTCATAGGTAGTCTGATTTGTCAGAATTAGGTAACTGCAAAAAGACAAACAGTGATACTCTTACTGTGTTGAACCAGGATGCTCAACTATAAAGTCAACATGGTGGAGATAAAGCGCCAGAGTATAAAAGAGGATGAACAACATTGATATTTTATTTCACATATGGTTATATTGACAGAATGAACTCCTAATATTTAGATAGATGCACATGGTAGCAAACTCATTCAACAACTTATAAGCCAAAAGGTAATTCTGTTATACATCCTTTTTTCAAGCACTTGGTACATTTTTTTCTAGCCATTTCTTCTAAACCTTGATTCTCAAAACCTCCCAAGTATAATAAATTGGATTCTGAAAATCAGGATGATTGAATTTAAGTTAAACTCCTTGAAACAAATAGTTTATGGTCCAGAGATGGATCCATTTAGTCTTCATTAGATAAAATACACGGTGTATTGATCGTGCAGCATCAAGATGATGGAATGAAAACATTCAAATATATAAACTAAAATGTGTAGAACACAAAAGCAGGAACACGAGGAGCACGTTCCATTTCACATGCAAGGATAAAATTACGCCATAATATGTAGAAACTAAGCCTTGTCCCACTAAGTGGGTCGGCTACATGGACCAAATTATGCCATAACGTTCTATCATAAACCATATTTTGATCCAGCTCATTAATCTCTATATTTTTCTTAATAGTTTCTCTTAGTTTTTCTAGGTCTTCCTCTGCCTCTAGTGATCTGACTACCCTCCATCTGATCTACTCTCGTTACTACAGAATCTACAAGTCTTCTCTCTACATGCTCAAAACACCTAAGCCGAGTTCTCGTCATCTTTTCTACTATAGATGCTTCCCCAACTCTCTAATGTTGTCATTTATAATCCTATCCCGTCTAGTCTTACCACACATCCAATGCAACATCCCCATCTTTGCTCAGCTTATTTTATTCTCGTGTTAGTTTTTTACCATCCAACACTCTATTCCATATAACATCGCCGATCTTACAATTGTCGGATAAAATTTCACTTGCAAGGATCAAAATCAAACAATGGTAATACTTTCCGACATAGAATCCTCCCCCAATAAAAACGAAAAACAGAAATAGAAGGAATTATAAGACAAGTAAGGTGATAGATAGGTACTCGGATAATCAGATTATTGATTTTAGTTTGGGAATAGTCCAGGTCTCCTGAAAAATGCTGGAATTCTTTCATTCATTAAAATTCTGATGAAAGATGGTTCTGTACCCCACTGCCGTGGATTGGAATTGGGGTTAATTCAATAAAATATTTATTCATTCTTTTTAATTTCACATTCATTTTCTATTAGAATTGTACAAAAATTGTATAAGTATCTAACAGGTAAGAAACAGAAGCAGACACATAAATGCAGTCTGATGCAAGATAATAACATAAACAATTGCAAGTATTACCTATGAAATATCAGTAGAAGAAGCAGAAATATAAGGCAAATTGACAAAGTGATCAACAGTAGTATCATGATCACATCCTGCCACCTGACAGCCAAAAATTGAGCATCCAATTTCAGATTACAAAATATACAGATAGAAGGAGGAATGGACTTTTTTCCTTTGGATTATGGCAGAATTCATAATTCATATAAATTATAAAGTACAAGAAGGATGTGAGAAACATATTCTCCATCAAAGTATCATTAGTTGAATTCCGTGTGTCTCACTAAATAAAAATCCCCGGATATCTAGTACACCAACACAAAACTCAACCAATAACAACAAATACAACAACAACCAAGCCTTATCCCACTAAGTGGGGTCGGCTACATGGATCAAATTATGCCATAATGTTCTATCATAAACCAACCAATAACAACCAATATGATAGTAAAAAAGATGATACAAAGAGCATGATCCTATTTGAACAGAAAAAGGATACAATCATCAACAATATTAATTTATCTGATTTTTATCCCTAATTACCACCATCTGCAGCCAGTAACATTACATTGGTGTCAAGAGAAGGTAAGCCTAGGCAAAAAGGTAAGGTTATTGACTTACCAGGTTCTAAACACATAATCATCCTCTACACTCATGAGGATATGACTATAGATGCCCCCCACCCAAACCCCTGATGTACATGTCAATTTACAAAGGGGGGATTCAACTAATAATGATTTTCCAGCATTTTAATCTTAAGCGAGTCTACGAGTTTCAACATTCATCCCAAATCATTCAAAAGAAATCATACCAAACACTTGTAATGTGAGCCTTCAGGTGTGAAATATACATGAAGCCAGTCCAGATGCACACTGCCGTCTCTTCACAGAGGTACCACCTAAAGTATTTTGACAGAAAGGAGGAAAAAATTTAGTGACAAAAATATATTTATATAAAGATACAAAGGAACTGATAAAATAAGTAACATCATTGCCCAACTCTGGCAAATTATTGTTAGATGGAGAACATAAGCTAATATTTCCGTTCATCATTTCAACAAGTGTTCAAGTAAAGCTGTAAAGTAATACATTAAGATGCTTTCATACACATACATATAAATGTAGCTTAGAATCGTCTATAATTATTAATCCAAATAGTACTTAGTAGGACATATAACTCAATGGGAAAATAAAAGCACATATGCTGTAAAAATAAATGAGTAGTGCAAGGATAACATGCTCAAGTCATGTTCTAAGTACGTTTCTAAGTTTATCAAACTCATTTCTATTTTTAAGAAAATAAATAGTGATGCATTTCAGTGTAGTTAGTATCCCACGATATGTATCCAGATACAATACGAAAACAGCCATGGGTGATACGTATCGGGGTCAGTATCCCATGTATCGCAGGTGTATCCCATGTATCTCGATTCAATCTAGTATCCTACGATACTGTGACATTTGTGTTTCACTTGCAGAAACCAGGTCGGGTTGCGTGACCCATAAAAAATTCCAAATTTTTTTCCGTTTTTTTATGGATCAGTTCTGGAACAGGGTCGGGTTATGCACACGTCAAAAAATCCCAAATTTGCACAGTTTTCTTGGGCCGGGTTTATGTGACCCATCAGATATTGCAGGTGAACCATTTTGTATTCAAGAGTTTTGTTTTATAACCTACCAATTAATTTGGAGCTATTCCCAAAAGCCACTCATCTTTTCTTCCTTTATGGCTTCCAACACATACACTCTGTTTCTCTACACTCTATATGTTTGATTTTGATTGAATTAAGGATGCTTTATGTTATTTACTTTTATTTATGACTTGAGTTTTGAAGTATCTTGAAGTTTATATATAATATTTGTGAAGTACTTTGGAGTTTATATATGATATATTAAGTCATATTTGTTTTGTTCATGTATCTTATGATACACAATACACGATTCAGAAAAGCGGTCGAACGATACACGATACGTATCCCGATTTGACTACCATGATGCATATTGCAACAAGAAAATTATGAATCATGCAACAAACAAACAAAGGCACTACTGATAATTTGTCGTGAACAATTGCATTTCCAGACCACTTATACTTCAGCTAAATATTACTAGTAGTAGTCCTCGTGAGCTTAGCGCAGTTGGTAAGGACAATGCATAATATATGCAAGGTCAGGGGTTCAAACTCCGACCACCACCAAAAAAAAAAAAAAATAGCACTAGTAGTAGTTAAAATAATAGCAACAAGCTAATATTACATTTTTGGAAAAAATAAAATTCCATATTTCAACATTATCAACACACCAAAATTAACAATGATTACCCTAACCAATGCAATTTCCCAGCCAAACACAGTGGTGATCAAACTGAAGAACACATTTGTCACAATCATGACAATGCTTTGCCCGTGGAGGCTGCACAATGGTCATCAACAAAATAAATG
>Ga0099826_10003877_pt1 | contig 10315 bp, 7 predicted proteins | sample Mtrugardesep15_FD_76830 | JGI IMG/M metagenome (GOLD analysis project Ga0099826, IMG submission 76830) | Root nodule microbial communities of legume samples collected from California, USA - M. trunc garden sep15 | ecosystem: Host-associated > Plants > Roots > Nodule | place: USA: California...
AAAAAAAAAAAAAAAAAAAAAAAAAAAAAAAATATATATGTTATATATATAAAAAAATATATAATAATATATATATATATATATATATATATATATATATATATATATATATATATATATCACAACCTTTAGTGATGTTAAGTTATTATTAACATATTAGAACCCTATCCGTCACTTTCTTATTCTCTATTGAAACTTTGTATTGTTAACATGGTATCAAGAGCATGGTTGATACTCCTTGGATTATTCATCCTTTCCACTGTTGAGTTCTTAAAACAAAAAATTTTGGAAATATTATGTGATCGATTTGGTTTCATTTCTAGTATTAGTATTTTGGAATTTTTATTTGTTGTTTGAAGAAATTGTTTTGGCATGTGGTTCTTGAAGAAATCAATTTTTTTGTTAGTTGTTCCCTATTAAAAGGCATCGTTTTATACGGAAGGTTGGAATGTGAAAGCTTGTTCACATGATGTGGTGGTTATGCATGGAAGTGTTTTGATGGTTTACAATTGGTTTGTGAAGTTAACGTGATCAACTTGGTTGTTTTTTCATGGTTTGAAACATTTGTTCTTTCTTTGATTGTCTTCCTCTATTTGGTTTCTTCCTCTTTGTATGATTTCACTTCCCTCGTTGATTCTTCTAATTGGTTGCATTACACTTATCCCTATTGATTATTCTGATTGATTACAATACACGCACTTCTCTCTATTGATTATTTTGATTGATTGTATTGCACTTATCCCTGTTGATTCTCCTGATTGATTGCATTTCTCCTTATTTATTTTTCTAATTGATTGCATTGCAACTCTCCTTGTTTATTCTTCAGATTACACCTTTCTTTATTGATTCTTCTGCTAAGTTGCTCCTCTCTCTAATGACATTACTTTTTTCCCTTCAAATACTATAATTGAATTGTGCCCACCAATCACTTTTTTCTCGTGTTCAACGGCGTAACAATGAAGCTTCCATTGTTGTCGCTGCCAGAATTTGTTGAGAACTTTCCAATCATAATGTTAGAGAGCTAGAACTGGTTTATTGAAAATAAAAGAAAACTGCAATAAAATAATAAAAATAAAGATAAATTAACTAAAGAAAATAAAATAACATTTTTTATTCATTCCATTTCTTTGCATAGTGTTTTAAAGAACAATATGGTACCAAACATTTTCATACATTTTTTTGACAAAAATAAACGATATTCATTCATTCAAATTGATAGAGTACATTAATACAATACAAATTCAAATTCGCTAAAAACAAAAAGGATGAATCTGTGAACAAACTCAAAACATCTATGTTAATAACATAAAACGACATAGTACCTATGCCTACAAATATGACTATATTCAAATATCCAAAATACTAATGTTTTCGGATTTGCAACGTTGACGACGCCAAAGTCATTGTCATTGATCAGATCTGCACTTGCTCAAAGCTAATCTTTTAACCTGAATCAAATAAATACCACACTAAGACGAGAAATCAAAAACACACCGGCACAAAGACGGGAAATCAAAACAAACAGAGTCACGACGAAATCACTAAACAAACGAAAGAAAACATAAAATATGGTGAAATCACTTATTTAATTAGGAGAGAAGGAAAAAACAATTTGGAGGGGTGATTTTTGGGTCAAAATTGACCATAAATCATCCCTCTAACAAAAAGAAAAGAAGAAGAAAGAAGTGACGGTTAAGATTTGAACTATTAATTAGGTCCGTGTTTTTTAAATCATTCTTAAATTAGTCTTTCACTCTATTAATATTTCAAAACAATTAATACTTTTGTCAAAAGTTTTTTAATTTGATCCTTATCTATATATTTGTCACACGATTAAGGACTCATTTTTTTTTTAAGGAACATCAAATAGTATTTTTAATGAAATGAAATCCGAACTGAATGACTACAAAATCTATCTAAAAGTGAAAGAAGACATTGAACAGTACCACTACACTACAGCAGCGTTGGTTTAGTTTAGGTAATTTGTTAGGGTTCAGCCGTTGAAGGTGAAATAGGGTTTTCGATCTATAAAACCCTAAAACCGACTCCTTCACTCCGCAAACTCCTTCTTCTTCATCAACGATGAATGGCTGGAGAAGCCTCATTCTACGGATCGGTGATAAGAGTCCCGAATATGGAACTTCCTCCGACTTCAAAGATCACATTGTTCGCTTTCTTCTTCTCTCTTTCACCTTGTCAGCTCAACTTATTCTTCAATTCGATTATCCTAACGCTCTTTTTTTGATAATTTTTCAGGAAACCTGTTTTGGTGTCCTTCGTCGTGAGCTCGACCACTCTCAAACTGAGATTTTGGAGGTAAGTACTCCATTTCTGATGCTTATTGTTGCTCCAACAATTCAAATGTTTTTTATCTGCTTTATCTTTTCATTTTTAGTTTTGAGGCATTTTCTATAAGTGTGTCACAATTTTTGACTACTTCAAATAAGTGCTTCGTCAATAATTGATTTTGAATGAATTGAGTAAGCACTTATCTGAAGCAGTCAAAAATTGATTTTGTCATCTACTTACAACTAGCTTTGATTTGTGTTCTATAAGCGTGTCACAATTTTTGACAAGAATCGATTCTGAGTGAATTGATTCTTACTAAAAGTAAGTTGTATGTAAAGTGATTTCTGTTTGGATACATTCATGTAAAAGTGAGCTGAATTATAAATTTGTGTGTTAGAATCAATCCAAACATAGTTTTAGAGTTAGAATTGCTTCCGGCACTTGAAAAACACGTCTAAGGCATCTAAATTAAATGTGAAATCAAACACCGTTGATCCATTTTCTCTGCCGCGGAAAATACAATCACGAGTTAATGCATGTTTGGATTCACAAAGTGAGTTTGGCAGAATCACGACAAGCTACAGTGATTTTGCAAAAGCTACAGTTTTCAAGCTATAGTGATTTTGCAAATGCCACCGTGATTTGGTCGAATCCACAGTTATTCCAAACATGCATTGAAAAGACTTATTTGCTTCAGAAATATGTATGAACATTGAAGCTCGATTAAAATGTAGAACTATAATATGTGGTAGTTGGTATAAGGGCTTTCTAGCTGTCTTTCTGTATTTTCCTCTATTTTTGGATTAAAATATTCATTTTTTATTTTGCTGTCATATGTTCAATGTGTGATGCATTCCATATTTTGACACCTGCTCACACACATACCGGTGTCTAGCGTTCCTTATAATTTGTTGTCTATTGTCTTTTTGTTCGTCGCGACATGACACTTCAATGTTTGGTATCATGACATGTTTACTTTATTGTCTTCATGCAGTTCCTTCTCACATGTGCTGAGCAATTGCCTCACAAGATTCCTTTCTATGGAACCCTGGTAGAGATTTTCTTCTCTCTTTATCTCTCTTGAACTGTAAATGACTTGCATTATTCACTTCACTGTATGTTCTAATATTTTTTATTTTTTTCTGAATTAGGACATGTATGTAAGCATTCATGCATGTTTCATAGTAGGACATGCATGTAAGTGTTCATGTATGTTTTATAGATATAAGATGCTCTTATTATTTATTATTAGTGGGTATGTGTGTGCGTGTGCTGTGTTTTCGAGGTTGATTTATATGTGTGAACATGCTGTACTAATTTGATTAATCAGTATCAGAAACTTGGTCACCACTAAGTTATGACAGTGGAAGTCTATCTAATTATTTTGGGGATGATTTACATCAGAAATTGTCGTTATGGTATATGCTAGTTTATCTGATCAACCAAATGTACTAACTTTCCCACCTTTTCCTTGTACTATTTATTTTTCAATTGCAAACCTAATCAATTTTATATTGCACAAGTTTGTTACTTGGCTGCTCTGCGAATGTCAATTGTCCTTTAAAATTGGAACAAACATAGGAAACACTGCTATAGCTTATATATATGTTTATGGTTAAAGAAATTTATTTAAAGATCCATTGTTCATATTTTCTATTATTTTATCACTTAAGACCACATTTTAGTTAAATTTTATTATGTTCCCTGTGTCATGATGGATTTGTTTCACAAAATATGTGTATAATATCTAACAGACGTGCCTTTCAAAGTTGGAGTGCATATAACCTACAGGTTTTTGAAAAACAAACAGCTTTTAAATTTTTATAATGACGTGATATAGTAAAAGAAGCAACATAGTTTGTTGTTTGTCACATTTGTTCGCTTTGACTTATACTCTACCATTATTTGATGCATTTTGCAACATATGCCAAATATTTCTATCGGTTTACTGTAATTATCCTGTTTCCAATTCTGTATCTTCTATTTTTTTCACATCTACTTACCATCCCAATTATGTATTATGAATTTCCTTGTACATCTTGCGTAGTTTCCAAATTCCAAATTTAGTTTCTGAGCTTCCTACGTTTCCTACTTATACATTTGATTCAGATTGGCCTGATAAACTTGGAAAATGAGGACTTTGTGAAAAGACTGGTGGAGCAAACTCGATCTAAATTTCAGGTTAGCGATTAAGCCACTGAGGCTACCATAATTCGTTTAACATTAGTTAATAATTCTTAACCTTATGTTGCATATTAGAATTTGAAATTTAAATGTAGTATTTTTTCAGTTTTGACAACAATGTAGACTGCTTGCCAAATGGATTGCTTAGTATTTGATTCGGAAAGCTACTTTTATAGATTTTTTTGAAGGTTTCATATTTGTTGATGTTTGATAAAAAAACTGTTATTCAAGTTAGGAGCAGAGGTTGTCACCATTTAATCCAAAACTGCCAACGTTGGTCGTAGGTGTATGACATGGCAGGTTTGATACTATATGCTATAAAAATATTTAGGACTAGGAGTGGGTATGATGGGTTGTCCATTGAGGTGCCATACCACCTGCGACAAGTGAAGTTGGAATCTCATTTTCGCTCCTTTGCATTTGACGGGCGTGCAATTTTTGGAGTGTTTGTCTTACGACCATGTCTGTTATACTAAAACCGTTTACTTCACCCAAAACACTCATTGCCTATTTCACATGCTAAGGTTGTCTTTACTCTCTCAAACTGCACTCGAATAGCCACAAAGCTCATCAAAATCATGTTTAGTCATCATACCATCTAAATTATTAACGGAATAAAATTCATTAGTTTTCATAGAATTTGTAGTTGGGCCTAACACAAACCCACAAAACCTTGTGAGGTGAGGACTTCCCCCACTTCTAAACACTTGTTCAGGCCATACTCTTATCCGATGTGAGACTCTTTAACAAGTTTCATGTGATATTGTCATTAGTAATTTCATATTTTAACTATGGCCACTCCATTTGCACTTCAATTCCTGGAAGGTGGTAAATAATGGGAGACCGGTGTAGTACATTTTTCTTGCAGTGAACTGATTTTTTTAATTGTGACGATCAATTACTACCATGTTTATTTTCATTAATTTTTTACAATATGAAATTGACATCTTTTCTTCGCTTCATCCAAAAATAAAATTCCAGTGCATTTTGGCCTGCCACCATTTGCCACTATACTTGGTTGGCAATTCTGATTATTTTTTATTTTGTGGATTATTGGCAACTCCGATTTAGTCATTAATGATATGAAATTAGTGGGAGTTTTGCTTATGGTGATTCTCTTTTCAAAGGTGTTTTAGTCTTTGACAATAATACTATAATAAATGTATGCGCGACCTTGTGACCAATATGTAACTAGACACCAACATTACCTCAGTTGACATGTTATCACATCACACACCTTTGTTTTCATCTCCATTGCGGTATGAGCTGTGATTAACATTGGCATTTTGATCCTTTTGTAATTAATGAAATCAGATTGATATATTTAATTGGTGGTGAACCATATCTTTTACAAGTTTTTACAAGTTTTCATGTGATGGTTTGTTTGATTTGATGGAACAAGTTGACTTTCCTATTTAATGGTTCTTACCAATGGTTTTTAAATAGTTACCCTATCAATTTTGTATTTGTTCTTTCGTTCAAGATAAATGTCTATGTATATTGCTTTACTTTTGTTTTAATAATTGAATATAATAAGATATTTGAGTTTTACTTTAACCTGTTAATGTCTCTGCCAAATCTCTTTGATGTATTTCATATAATTATACTCTTCTATGTTTCTCAGTTGTTGTTTGATTCTTAATTTAGGATGCTCTAGATACTGGAAACTGCAATGGAGTTCGTATTTTAATGCGGCTGATGACCGTTATGGTAAGTATTGCCATTTTGTTTTTTTGTAGAAAAATAGTGTACTTTTACTGACTGTAATTGTTCACGGGTATATTCTGTACAGTATGAGGTAGTTAGGAAGTCCTTCATTTTTTCACTACAGGTTCATTTTACTTCGATAAATGATTGTCCCCTGCTGCATTATCATTTACCTGCTCTTAAACTATTGTATAGTTGGCTTCTAATTCTTTTTGCCATCATTAATATTTTTGATATGTTCATGTACTTGTACAGCTTATTTATTTACCTACTCCCTTGCAATTCCAAATATATTCACATTTTATTTTCTATTCTTGTTGTCTTACTATTGCTGTTGTCATGCGTTGTGGATTGTGTTTATAGTACATACAGCTAATTTTATTTTCGTTTTTTTGGTTGCTTTCTTTTAAATTCTTTAGATGTGCAGTAAAGCTCTTCAACCAAATTCTCTAGTGGATGTCTTTGAAATATTTTTATCATCAGCTGCCACAACAGTAGATGAGGAAAAAGGGAATCCTTTATGGCAGCCATGTGCTGACTTTTACATAACTTGCATTTTATCATGCCTCCCATGGGGTGGGGCTGAACTTGTTGAGGTAATTATATGATGCCACAACAGTATTCATACATTCCAAATTTTTTTTTTTTTACAGTATTCATTTCATTACTCACCGAATACTCTTTTCCACTGAATGGCATGTCATCTGTTCACAGCAAGTTCCTGAAGATATTGAGAGAGTAATGGTTGGTATAGAAGCTTATTTGAGCATCCGAAAGCATACTTCTGACACTGGTTTATCCTTTTTTGAGAATGATGATGAAATCGAGAGAGATCTTAATAACAAGGTTGGCTTCTGTTTGCTAATACTTCATTACAAGTTATTTGTCTGTTCTTTGAGCAACTTGTCAATGTTATTATTCTCCCAAATGTAGATTTTATATGATTTGGGTCTTGTTGTATCACATAATCGCATTTAGTGAAGGTATAACAGAACTTCATAAGTTTACCATACTATCAAATGTTGGTTTTGGTTGGAAAGTATAAACTAGGATCTGAAATATCTCACATTCAGGTTTACAAATGTACCTGCCTAGACTCATTAAGCCAATTAAAAGGACCTCCCAATTTTAGATTATTTACAGTGATAGGCAGTTGTGCATTTGAGTCTCTCTACCTAAATGTTGAAAAGTATTAGCAACACACTCTTCCAGCACAATTTTTTTTCATTAGTTGAAATTAAAACGGTGTCCACTATCTTGAACATCGGTTCCACTAAATTATGTTGGTCCCACAATTTTAGATTATTTACATTGATAGGTAGTTGTGCATTTGAGTCTCTACCTAAATGTTGAAAAGTACTAGCAACATACTCTTTCCAACACAATTTCTTTTTCATTAGTTGAAATTAAAATGGTGTCCACTATCTTGAACATCGGTTCCACTAAATTACGTTGGTCCCACATTTATTTTGCGGGACCTATAAAATGTTGTTGGACTACGAGTTTACTCATGGGATCGCATGATCCGGCGATTCAAACTCCTTTACTGTGCTGCATTGCACTTAGGATCAGACACATGAAAGTTCATAGTGGAATGTGTTTTTTCGCTATCAATGCAAGGGATTGCGAGTTTGTTTCAAGTTCTGTGCAGTTGGGGAAGAGGGAAGCCATGTTAGGTTTTCACAAAATGACTTAGGTTTTCTAATTTTTAAACACTTACCACGTCATGTTTTAGAAGACCCGTTTTTTAAAATAAAACTTGCTTATACTGTTATCATGACAGAACCGAAAAACAGAGGAAGGATGGATTCTTTGAATAACATTGGCAATATGAATTCCACTTTTGCTGTAACTCAAAAATAACTTTTTTTTCTTCAAATAATTGTCGAAAAATGAAAAAATGATTGCTCTGTTATTTTATGTCTATTTATTATCCCCTTTTATAAGTTGCTCAAAAGGTTTTAAAGCATATTATTTTTGCTGGGCTATTTTTTAGGATTTTTTGGAGGACTTATGGGATAGAATACAAGTTTTGTCAAGCAATGGATGGAAAGTTGAAAGTGGTAAGTTTAACCGTTATGCAAATTTTAGCAGTGTATTTTAATGCAGTTAATCAAGTACATGATCAATAACTATATAAAGGAACACACTTCATCCAATGCATTACTAATATATGGGTTATGTCACTTCAGAATGAACTAATATGGTTGAGCAAATCCATTTTGCATTCTCTTTAAACATATAAAGAGCAGATAGTTTATGTGTATATGGGCTGGGTCCCCTCATTTCATAAAAGTTCATGTGCAGAACCGCAGATAGCTTCCTTAAAGATTCAAAGAAATGTTCTTTTCTGTAAATTATTCTCATTCTCCTTACGATTACAATGCATTTCCTGTCAATAACTTAACTGATATATACGGCATATTGCATGAGCTGGGCAATGGGTTTAGTTACTGACAACTATGTCAATAACTTAAACTGACTAGGCAATACTACGGTGTGCTACACTGCACAGGTCTATTGCGTATTTTCTCATACCGCCTCTCAAACTTGCGTTGTATAACACAAGTCATATTGTTTAGTACAGCTTGTTTATTTGACACATCACTTTGCTTTCTTCTTTTCTTGTTATATTTTGTGTCATGCTCATCAACTTTGTTTACATTTATTTCCTCGTGTTTTATTCACTGCCTCATGATGTTTACTGTTTTAATTGTTAGTTCCAAGAACCCATCTTTCCTTTGAAGCTCAGCTGGTTACCGGGAAGTCCCATGCATTTGGGACAGTAAGCTGCTCCAACTTACCAAACTCGCCTTATGTTCCTTCTGGGGTATCTTTTGGTAAAGAGAAGCATGAGGCAGAATTAAAGTATCCTCAAAGAATACGGCGGCTAAATATATTTCCATCCAGTAAAATGGAGGTGATTTGCCTTCTCTATGACATTTGTCCTGCATGTTTGCACTAATTTCCTTTCTTTTAATCTTCCTTATTGAAACTTATCTCTTTTACCATTTGATTGCTATTCACATGGGTTTTCATATTAAAAAACTAACTTTTGATTTTTTATAATGTTTACTCACTGATTGATGGTGTTTCTATTGTTTGAGACGGTAAAATAATTGGTACATATTTTCTTGAAGCATTTATTTATTGATTTAATTCATATACACTGACGGTGTAAATGTTTTTTAAATTGTCAATTAAACATAACCATCATATTATTAAAAACATTTGACTTTAGCCATTATGATTTCTACAGTCACACATATGAGTGCTTTGTCGACAATGTAAATTTTTTTACGCCAACAGCATATGAAAATTAATCTCTTCATTTATCTGGTTTACATTTTTTTGGCTTAGCCATAGTCTACAAAACTTCCAAAATCTTATTGCAATGATGAAGGTGATTTGTTTTGATGTACTTTGTTGTTAGTTGGGAAGGTTTCATACAGTCTGCTTTTGTACATCTCTCGTTTTTCTCTCTCTTCAAATCACAAGCATCAGACTGCTTTTTGCATGACGGGCCGGCTGATTATTTCCTGAACACATGAAACTTTTTTGGGGTTCATATGTTATTGTAATATTTAGGCTAGATTTATATTAATTCAAATTTCACTTTTGCTTATCACATAACAAATTCAATAAAATAAATCTTTTGGATGACAGGATCTGCAGCCTGTAGATCGATTTGTGGTGGAAGAGTATCTCTTAGACGTGCTTCTGTATTTCAATGGCAGGTTAGTATACTCTGCTAAATTTCTTTATATTAGAATATTAACAGCGTTGACGTGGTTAGAATAGAGGTGCAAACAAGGAACATATTAAGATACACACACATCATGCTCTGCCAATTTTTCCTAGTTAACTTTTATATAATTTTAATTCCATGAGTGGTTTGGTAACATCAACAGAAACTTAGGGTTTTGTCCATTTATTTTATTAAGAGTTTACTAGAAGCCGTTTGATCCTTTGTTTATACTTCATCTATTTTTTTTTACACTTTTGTGTTAAAATGTTCTCAACGTATTTTTAACTATTCTCATTTTTGGGTTCATGCAAAGCTAGTCGAAAGGAATGTGCTTCTTTCATGGTTGGTCTGCCGGTTTCCTTCCGATATGAGTACCTCATGGCTGAG
>Ga0099826_10003878_pt1 | contig 10313 bp, 1 predicted proteins | sample Mtrugardesep15_FD_76830 | JGI IMG/M metagenome (GOLD analysis project Ga0099826, IMG submission 76830) | Root nodule microbial communities of legume samples collected from California, USA - M. trunc garden sep15 | ecosystem: Host-associated > Plants > Roots > Nodule | place: USA: California...
CAATATGGACGTGTAGATGATGCGAGGAATATGTTTAATAAAATAGATAAAAAGGATGAGATTTGTTGGACTACGATGATAGTTGGTTATGCACAAAGTGGAAGAGAGGAGGATGCTTTGATGTTGTTTAGTGAAATGCTCAGTGGAAACGTTAGACCTGACAGTCACACTATTTCTACCGTGGTAAGCTCTTGTGCCAAGTTAGCATCATTGTATCATGGTCAGGCCGTCCATGGTAAAGTTATTCTTATGGGTGTTGATAGTAACATGCTTGTATCAAGTGCACTTGTTGATATGTATTGCAAGTGTGGAGTCTCTTTGGATGCTCGGGTAATTTTCGAAACTATGCCTATTAAGAACGTGATCATTTGGAATTCTATGATTTTGGGTTATGCACAAAATGGGGAGGCTCAGGAGGCCTTGACTCTGTATGAAAGAATGCTGCAAGAAAATTTCAAACCTGACAATATCAGTTTTGTGGGAGTCTTATCTGCTTGTATAAATACTAATATGGTTAAAGAAGGATGTGAGTATTTCGATTCAATCAGTGAACAAGGAATGACACCGACGTTGGATCACTATGCATGCATGATTACTCTCCTTGGCCGGTCAGGTAATATCGATAAAGCATTGGATTTAATCAAAGGCATGCCTCACAAACCTGATTGCCGGATTTGGTCAGCTTTACTATCTGTTTGTTCCAAAGGCGACATAAAGACTGCAGAGGTTGCGGCTAATCATATATTTCAATTGGATCCACATAATGCTGGATCTTATATCATGCTTTCCAATTTGTATGCTGCTTGTGGGAGATGGAAAGATGTAGCTGTTGTAAGATCTCTTATGAAGAGCAAAAATGCAAAGAAGTTTGCTGCATACAGTTGGGTTGAAATTGGGAACAAAGTCCACAGATTTGTTTCTGATGATCACAATCATCCAGAACTGGAAAAAACCTACAGTGAATTGAACAAATTGATTGGAATATTGCAACAAATTGGGTATAATCCAGATACAGGCATTGTTCTACATAATGTGGGAGAGGAAGAAAAATTGAGATCCATCTCGCACCACAGTGAGAAACTTGCCCTTGCGTTTTCTTTAATAAAAAAGCCCGATGGAGTTGCGCCAATACGGATCATAAAGAATATACGTATCTGTGATGACTGTCATGTATTTATGAAGTTTGCATCAATAGCTATAACCCGGCCAATCATTATAAGAGATTCAAGCAGGTTTCATCATTTTTTTGGTGGAAACTGTTCTTGCAAGGATCACTGGTAAAGTGTCAATCCGATGGCAATCTTCTGTGCATTGGATGTTTTTAAAAGAAGGGTGCACAGTGTCATATACACTTCCTATCCTGTCTAAAGTTTTTGAAACAAGGCGAAAACCTATGATATAGTTTGAGATTTCATGGACTTGAGAAGCTGTGCAGTGTGAGAATATTAGGTAAGACGAGCAACAAAGCTGTGATTGAAATTTCTCGTGACAAAGTAAAGCAGCTAAAATCATTAGGGGATACAAAACAATTATGCATTGGGTTCAACAATTCAGGTAGAGCCTTGGATGAGTGTCTAGAATCCAGTTGATGTAAATATTCATAATGGAAGCCAATTTACTTTTTTCTGGACAGCTCCTTTGTTGGCATTTTGCAAAATGATTGGTCCCATCCCTAACAAGGCTGATACAGTGAGTATACGTGAATGATCTTTAAACTTCTCCGCATCAACTTTTACTCACGTTGGTCTAATTTGACATTTTAACCCTAGGATGTCGACAATGAAGCTGAGAACATAATCGCCAATGCTTTCTCTGAGTGGGAAGTAATTCTTTGCTCATGAATTATCATGGATTTAGTATGGGCGCACAAGTTATAACTGATCCATTTTTAAGGTGACTTATTTAAGGTATTTTGCTCTCTAGTTTTATATATTTATTTAATTCTCATATGAATTAGCCAATGCATTCATTTATTTTAATTGATGCATGTTTGGTATTGCGGTGGGTTGACTGCCACCTAGACTTCTTCGGGCACTACTAAAGTTGAAGTTACTGACTGGACTTGTTGTATTGCATTGTTTATTCTACAGATTTATATTCTGCTGGTATGTAATAGTATTTTTTTCTGCCTACCCGAGGAAAGTGAATTAGATATGCCGTTTTGTCTTACCCCATCTACCTACTTCTGTTGCACCAAATTCTGAAGCTGTGCGCTTTGTGGTCGTGCAACTTGCCAAGCACTTTGACGTTGCTCATTCCTTTCACTTTACTGATAATACATAGATTTGGACTCTATACAACAAGTAAATTGTTAGATTTTGACGCAGGCTTTCGAAGCTAAAGATTCTCTGGCCAAAGGAATATAAAAGGTATTGGTTAACATTCTGGGTGGCATGACAAGAATATCAATTGTGGGGCATGGGTTGTCATGTGGAAAATGATCTGTTGGTTATGGTTGCATTTGCTTGCTGTGCTATTTACTTCGACCCCATCTGCTTCATTGATCCAAATGCTGTATTTGGCAGTTTGCTCTTTAGTGTTAAAGGTTAGGTTGTGATAGGTGCCTAACGTGTGTTTTTGGGCCTGGCAAGATAATTGTTGGTAGAAAATTAGTTGTATTTTGTTGTATTTGTTCATATTTCATATTTTGAAAAAGAACAAACAGGAAGTTGTTTATATTTCATACTTTTTTTTAGCAGAACCGTTTTTTAACTAATTTCATCTATACTAGAAAGTAAACTCCTAATATTGTATTAGACCGAAAGTTTTTGTTTTGGACACAACCGTATGAACCTGAAAATTGAGGAGCAGTAAAGAGTCAGCAGAAAATACTACCAAAAAAAAAATAGTCAATAGAAAAACGTCTTGAGTGAAGTGTTTGATGAGCAGTTTGTGCTGTAAATTTGTGTTACCAAGTTCGACTTTTACTTAACCTTGTAGATATAATACTATTGCAATAAATGAGTTAATATACACAAAAACATCAGGAGTACATGTACTACACATACATTTGCAAAATGTTGGGAGTTGGAATTAGTGGAAGAGGTTAAACTTCTACAATGTGGTGAATTATTATTCGAATTTTAGTTTTGAAAGATACTCACATTTAGTGTTTGACAGTGTATCAAATATAATTATCTCCAGCGAAAGAAACCAATGAAAAACTAAAAAAATGTATCTGAAAAACTGATCCAAAGTAGAATATCAAATGACGAATGAAAGGTAGTACTAGTGCTAGTCACAGGTAGAAGAAGACCAAGTATAATTATTTGTTAAATTATCAAGAAAGACTTATAGTATATTTGGTCTGGCTTCTTATGTTACGAATGTAAAAAACCATCCATTAAATTTTGAAGTTAGTACCAGTACTAACTATGTACTCATCAAAATAGGTATCATATGTTTCAGTGTGATAAGAATTGAGTACTAGGATAATATCTTAAAAGCTAGCGCATGAGGGAGAAGAATCAAGCCACCATTTTATACTTTACTGAGTACCTCTTACTATTCAACTTGAGTTGAGCAAACGCCCATGATATTGAAGTCCCTGTCAAAAACACCGCCCATGAAAGCCGTCAATGGCTACAATCTATGACGTTTCACTCGACCTTTTTGACCAGTCCCTTGTAGATTGACTTTTCGAGATGCTGACAATCCAACTGTGATATCAATTGATAAGTATCTGCACGTTTGATCAACCATTACTTAAAAGCTAGTTAGTTGATAAGAGAGAAGAACCAAACCACCACTTATATGCTTTACCGAGCACCCCTTGATATTTAAGTCCTTATTAAAGAACCACCCGTGAAAGTCGACGTTTCAATGGCTACACTCTACAACCATTCACTCAACCTTTTCAATCAATCTCTTTGTATACGGCCTTTGTCAAGGTACTCACAATCCAACTCTCAAAACTAACCATTAAAGATGAAGAAACAAATCACTTAAATACTCTTTCTAACTTCTCATATTACTCAATGTAAGAGTTGGCACCCAATAACACTCAAGTCGTCTGTTACATTGCTGCTCCCACAACTCGATTGTGGTTCTGGAGGAGAGAAATTAACACTGTTGATGATAAACAACTGTATTTTGATTATTTGTGAGATTAGATTAATATTTGAGTTATGGTGATAGATTGGATGCTATATAGTTTGCTATTATTGTTAAAAAACAAAAATATTTTCCCGTGGGATCAGGGACATGGTCAGTGAGAGGTGCTGACAAATGACACTTTAGTGACATGCTCGGAAATTACATTGGAATGAGGGAGATGAAATAAGATCAAACATTTCTCATTGCTAAATTATATGGACGAGAATTGCTAATAACACTTTCTTTTTAAAATTCTCTCTAATACTCACTCCCTTACAAGGTGAAACATCGTGACTCCCACAATTTCATGTGAGACTTATTTCTAAAGTGAGGGATTCATATTTATTTCATCAAATAAAAACGTGAGTATCAGAGAGAGTGTTTGTATAGTGAGACTACATTAGAACAGTACAAAAAACTCTCTTTTCCCCTCGTTTGTGTTTTGATGACAATCTAATTTGTCCAAAAAAATCCGTCTACTTATTTGTCTCTTGATATGTTTGACAGTAACTCACAATTTCCACTGAAAGCCTCTATTCATACTTTGAGTAAATGATGAAATTGGTCCATGAAATTGTAAATATCGGTCATTTTAGTTTCTGAATTTTACAAATAGGCAAATGTGTTTTCAAATCTGTAACATGTCATCCATTTTGATCTCTTTGTCAAGTTTCTCTTGTTATAACAATAAATGCATATGTGACATCCCCACATGGAAACCACACAATCTCAAGCAATCTCCTAACTCACATATTTCCTCTGTTCTCTCAAAAATCTCATTACCAACTCTCCATCACTTGAAAATATACCCTAAATCTATGATATAAAAAAGGAAGATAAAATGATAAATTGTATGAATGCTAGTTTATTGAGAATCTAAAGGGATAATGAAAGAATGACAATAAATACTTTTGTTTTGGGATAACAAGTCATTAAGAATGACCATGCTTTTAGAATTGCATATTTATCTATATGCATTTCATGGCCATTCTCCTCGATGAACTTTGTCACTTTCTGAAACTTTTGAACCAAATCAAACTGAATGTTGTTTTGTTGAAACGTACAGAATTTGCAAATAAGAGTTCCAGAGATAGTCTTCAATTTCAATACATATAACAAGTGGTCTAGTGTGTGCATATGGTGGCACGTTTTGAAGTTGCCCACGGAAATGGTAGCATTATTATGGCTTTCTTTTCACATAGCTCCTTCGACATCTCCTTTTCATGGACGAGACAGTGGTAGAATACGTTGCTGTCCCAGCACCTTGCTGCTCGTAGTGCCTGTGATAGGATATGATAATTAGGAGTTGGAGAAAGAGAAACATGATATCGTTCTTGTTCATCTCGGTGATGATAATCTTTATGAAGTAATTTGGGGATTATGTCAGGATCAGAGTCAAAATTAGGAGAATGAGTGATGAGTTGTGAATAAAAGAATGTGTGTGGATCAATAGGGAGGCTTGTGGGTGGTGTTAATGGCGTTTATTGAAATGGTAATGGACGACGTGGTGACAGGGTGGCTATGACAGTGTATGCCACAATGCATAGCATCATCACAATCACATGAAAGTGCATCATCTTTGAATTAACAAATGTTTGTGTCGTGTGTTTAAAAGATATAGGCCTAAGGGGTAACGATGATGAAGATGGTTGTGAGAGTGTAAGCCATGATGCATCTATATTTTCATGAACATCATCATCACATGAAAGCGCAGCATCACGATGGTTCATCATCTTGGTTTCTTTCTTTCTCTGTAATCTGGTGATGGTAAGAGTACGGGCTGGGGATAGCAGCAAGAAAGTGAATCAAAGAAAGGTTCTTAACAGTAACAGAACAACAAATTTTTAATAGTAATGGGATGGGATGTAATAAGAATAGTCCCACATTGGAAATGTTAACATAACAGCATATATGAGTTTCATGAGTCCCACATCGAAAGTTTTGTGAGCAATAGGGAGTAAAATCATCTATAAAACTGTAGCGTGAAACCTTGGATGTTTACCATGGAAATGGATTTGTTTTGCTACCTGCAATTAGAAGGTGCACTGTTGTAGTCCAAATAACCAGAGGGTTCCGTTCCTTTTAAGAGTGAAGAAACACCATCAAAGAGTTTGTATTCCACCAAATTCTCTTTGACTGTGTTTTTTTTCTCTTTAAATGGACCGTTTTTAGTCCCTAGTTAATATGTTTCTTTGCTATTTTAGTGCATCAATTTTGCTATGAATAAACTTGGGTTTGTAATGACTAATTTTGACTTTTAACTAGTAAGTTGGGTTTGTAAAGATTAGTTTAAAGTTGATTGGTTTGTAGCAAAATCTTTAATCAATCGGAATCGAATGATCACTTAAACAAATTTGCAAAGATTCGTTCTTACTATACACAAAAAATGTGTTGTAAATATATAAATTAGCTCTAACTTAGAATATAATATTTGATGTAATTATTGTGCCCGTTGTTATTCTATATTTTTTGGTTACGTTTAGCCTATGCTATCACATTAGTACTCTTATATTGAATTCAATCGATAAGATTCAGATTCTTTTTATTGTTTGTAACACAGCTCGTGATCAAGGGCTTTGCTTTTGCATTTAGCTATCCACTCTCCAAGCAGCCTTCATTACTAGGATTGATTTTTGATTTTTTTTTATTGGCTCCCAGTCATTGTCGTCTTCCGCCACCAACACTGTACTCGTCTTGCTCTGATACTAAAATGTTAGCTATATTTTTTTAATAAACTGTTTAAGCGTGGTTTGTTGAAAGCTCTGCTTCACAAAGTTACGGTGGAAATGTTATGGAGACTCGAGAATAATAAACTTGGTAAGGATATCATATCATCAGAATGAAATAGTTTCATTAGTCAAGCTTCCAGAGGCATTTGGTAGCAGCAAGTCATCTCCATTGTGTTTGAATTCACTGAGCAGAAAATCCCTTCCGAAAACACAAGAATCATAGTGCTTTTGAACTTCAAGCGCAGTGAGAGACAACAATAACTAAGCATTTTTCCACTAAGTGAGGTCGACTAGATAGATGAAATTAGGCTAAAACATTTTATCATGATCCATATTTCGGTCCAACTCATTAAATGCAACAAGAGATTGAGAAAAAACACGTGGCTTCTTGTAGAAAAAAGAACCCCCAAAACATGTGGCTTCTTGTAGAAAAAGGACCTCAAGGTGAATTTGGTGGAGAAGAAAGAAGAAAAAACAGAAAAACCAAGAAGACGATAAAGTTTTAGAGAACAAAGTAAAAAAATTAAGATACTTTGATACATTAATCTGAAGCATACACTATAAACATATAGAACCAAGCCATAAGCTTGTTTGTAAAATCGAAAATAAAACTCTACAATAAATCTACCTTAAACACTAGTCGTCGTTACCTAAGGATATTAGACATCGTTACTTACTAAATATGCAACAATCTTATTATGACACTTACTAAAGCAAGCAACAATCTAATTAATTTATGACAGACATCAGCAGCAGAAAATAATTAATAAAATAAAAAAATATCAATCTTCAACACTTCTCATCAATTTTAGAAATTATAAAATTAATCTCTTTTCTGGTTTCATATTTTTTTTTGTGAACAAAAATCATTTTGTGGCTTCATCTAATACTGGGAGACCTCTATTAAATTATTAGTGGGAGGGCTAATAGTGTTGATTGTAGATCTAGTAATACTTGGAATGGATAGTGCAGATGAAGCACGGAGTACTTGTCTTATGGCTGATGATATATAAACTGTTGGTGTTTGTTTAGCACTTAACATGTGCACTTGACTATGAAGACAATGAACATGTAAATATTATACCCTCAAACCTAGTACTTCCACCCACAATTTTTTAAACTTCTCATTTTATCTTTTTCACTTTTAATTATTTTATTTCTCCAATTCATTGGCTTCTTTATCCATCATTTTAAAATATTCTATAAATCTATGATATAAAAAAGGCTTAATTGCAGTTTTAACCCCCTAACTTTCACAAAGTTGCGATTTTGGTCCCTTAAGAAAAAAAACTACAAAACGGCCCCCTAAGTTTTGTATCTATAGCAGTTTGGGCCCCCCAAGGCAAAAAAAAATAAAAAATAACACGTGGCACCTCACTTAGGGTGTCACGTCAGCGTTGACCGAGTCAAAATTGGTATTGGAGGGTCAAAACTGCCACAAATGCAAAACTTAGGGGGGCCGTTTTGTAGTTTTTTTTCTTATGAGGCTAAAATCGCAACTTTGTAAAAGTTAAGGGGTTAAAACTGCAATTAAGCCTATAAAAAAGAAGATAGAATGATAAATTGTTGAACACTAGTTTGTTGAGAATCTAAAGGGATAATGAAAGAATGACAATAAATATTTTTGTTTTGGGATAACAAGTAATCTATATGGAGTAATTAGGAGGTGGAGAAAGATAAACATGATCTTGTTTTTCTTCTTAATGATAATATTTATGGAATAATTTGGGGATTATGTCAGAATCAGAGTCAAAATTATTAGGAGAATGAGTGATAAGTTGCAAATAAAAGAATGTTTGTGGATCAATAGGGAGGTGTATGGGCAGTGTTAATGACGTGTATTCAAATGGTAATGGACGAGGTGGTGACGTTGATGAGGGTGGCTTTGACGGCGTAAGCCATGATGCATCCATATTTTCATGATAAGCATCATCACAATCACATGAAAGTGCTGCACCATGGTTCATCATCTTTGAATTAAATAACGTTTGTGGCGTGTATTCAAGAGGTAAAGGCCTAAGGGGTGATGGTGATGAGAATGTCTGTGAGATTAAGCCATGATGAATCAATAATTACATCACATGAAAGTGCAGCATCATCATGGTTCATCTTCTTGGTTTCTTTCTTTCTCTGGAATCTGGTGATGGTGAGAGTACGGGCAGGGAATAGCAGCAAGAAAGTGAATGAAAGATATTTATAGAGGTAATTATATCACAATTGTTTTTTTGAATAATTTAGTACACTATATCAATATTGCGGATATCTATAACGGAACAACAAAATTTTAATAGGAAGGGACATTAAGAACAGTCCCGCATTGGAAATGTTAACAGCATATACGAGTTTCATGAATCCCACATCGAAAGTTTTGTGAGCAATAGGAAGGGACATTGTCTATAAAAAGAGTAGCGTGAAGCCTTAGGATCAAATGGTGGAAATGGATTGGTTTCGCCACAAGTAATGAGACCAAATGGTTTTATGACCAAATAACCAAATGATCCGTATCAAGAAGTTTGGTGTGTATGAGTCCTATTAATATATTATTCATCATACTCCTTGAGGGTATTCTTTTTCTCCTTTAGATGGAGCATAATTCCAAGTTAATATGTTATACGTTTCTTGGCAGTTTTAGTGCATAAATTTTGTTACCGTATAAGATTATATTAGTACTTGTCTTTCTATCAAATTTTAAAAAAGATAGTCTCTAACTCTGTTAATAACTCAAAATGGTTTTTGTCTGTCAAAATTTTTCATATTGGTCTCTGACTCTATTAGTTCTTTTGTATTTTATGTCATTAACGTATCAAATAAGATCCAAAAGGCATTATACCATTAACCACTATATAATATCCAAAAGACATTGAGCCATTAACACTCAAAATATAAAACAACTAATAGAGTCTGTGACCAATTTGAGAAACGTTTGACAAAGATAGGGACCATTTTGAGTTATAAATAGAGTCGGTGATCATTTTGAGAATTTGGTACAAAGACACGGACCGATTTAATGATTTACTCTGAATTCAATCAATAAGGTTTAGATATTTTAATTGTTGAAATTTGCTTTGTATTTAGCTATTCACTCTCAAAGCAGTCTTCATTACTATGGTTGATAATGAACAAACTACTTATATTTATCCAGAGTCGGGGTTTTTACTATGGAATATATAACTCTCAAAATTGCATCAAACAAAATGATTAAACACAAAGGTTGTTCATTTGTCTTCCATTCATATGTAAGTTTTTGTATACACATGACATTAATAAAATAATCTCAATTTTAAACTTGACTATGAAGACAATTAATATATAAATATTTCGCTTGCAAACCTAATACTTCCATCCACATTTTTTTTAAAAATTTTCATTTTATTTTCACTTTTTCAATTCATTGGATTCTTATGCCCTCATGTCTTCTGTTTTAAGTAAATAAGTTGGGTAAGTCTACTAGAATTTGGAAATCAAATTCAAAATTTCGATTTTTTTTAC
>Ga0099826_10003879_pt1 | contig 10313 bp, 6 predicted proteins | sample Mtrugardesep15_FD_76830 | JGI IMG/M metagenome (GOLD analysis project Ga0099826, IMG submission 76830) | Root nodule microbial communities of legume samples collected from California, USA - M. trunc garden sep15 | ecosystem: Host-associated > Plants > Roots > Nodule | place: USA: California...
GTTCAATTGAGAGAAATTTGTTGATTGCTGCTATTGTTGGAGGGGTTGCTGCTTGGAATGTCTTTGGAATTTCCCAACAACAAATCTTTTATATATCTTTGGGATTGCTGTTTCTGTGGACTCTGGATTTGGTATTACTACTTGCACCTGAACTCAAATTTACTGCATTCATTCCACTATATGAAACTATCAATGAAGTGAAAATGCCATGTCTCACACAAGAACCACCTGTTTTATATATGTTATGGATTTGTTTGCATGGACTTATTTGAGAATATCTACTGACATTAACACTTGTGAAACTTTTTTAGAGAGCTTACGGATGCAGCTTATCATATGTCTATTAGCTGTTTTTAGCTTATTTTCATAAGCCCTGCTTATAAAAAAACTTATAGTTTATATGAAAGAAAACTTGACGTTATTTTATACGTTGATATAGAAATATTATATAAATATTCGCTTATCCAAACAGAATCTTTGCTGAACAAAAGCATTTGTTTACTTTTGTGATAACTATGACACTCTACTTGTCTATTTGGCTGAGTTTATTCTCTTATCTCATGCTTTTTCTACCTGACTTGTTGGGGTGTTGGTTATTTTAACCTTACCGAAAAATGCTATTTCAAATTTGAATGTTTCCAATTCGAATGAAACATTCTATTTTCATCATCCTTGTATGCTGATTTTTCCATATAAAACAACATCGTAACTATGAAAAATCTTGACCAAGTTTGTTTATCAATCATCGCTAGTTGCTACTCAAAGTCCCGTTACATCTATGTTTGTCCGCTTACATGCTACTTCAGTAACCAGTGCATGGAGATTTTTTATGCTCATCAAATTGATTGTTTTCAGGTCTCTTTTGGTGGAGGTCTTGGTAGCTTGGTTGTTGATACAATTGGTCACAAGTTCAGTCAGAAATACCACAACAGGGTTATTCAAGTCAGATTCATTTTATTGTTAGTACTTACAATAATTTTATTTCTTATAGCTTACATCATGAAGTAACTAGAACAAAATTTAATTATGCAGCATGAAGCTGGCCATTTTTTAATTGCTTATCTGGTTGGAATACTTCCTAAAGGATATACACTTTCTAGTTTGGATGGTCTGGTGAAGGAGGGTTCTCTCAATATTCAAGCAGGCACAGCCTTTGTGGATTTTGAGTTTCTCGAAGAAGTTGGTTGCTTTATTTGTTCCGTATATTTAATGCACTATTTTTACTTTCAAAGGTACTAGAAAGAGAGAAAAAGTATCTACCAGGAATGCGTCCTTTGCATGAATACCTGTCCTAGTAGTCGAAATTTGACCCTTGTCGCAATTTAGCAGCAAGACCTTGTCTTTTCGCGTCTATTTTAGTCCAGCGACTCCATAATATTTATGCAAATGATAGAATACATGTTTTAACTCGCTTTGAAATGCTTGCTTATCGAGTAGACCATGAACTGGGGTTAGTTGACGAATATATATGTTGATTGTTACCTTTGGTGTCATGCAGGTTAACTCGGGGAAAGTATCAGCTACAGTATGTTTCTGCCTTACAAACATCTAATTTTAATTGCTTTGTTTGCTTTAATCGATGTTGTGCAGATTATGAAGATAAGATTGATTATGTGACAAAACCTTTGTTTTATGTATTAGACATTGAACAAATTTTCATGTATAGCCTTGGCCGGGGTATGCACCGAGTATCTTATATATGGATTTTCTGAAGGAGGTTTGGATGACATAAGAAAGGTAACTTGTTATTTTTTGTCATGAGAAATGGAATGCTCACATGGTATTGACATTAATAATTGTAGATTTGTTAATTGTGTATAGTTAGATTCTTTGCTCAACGGACTGGGCTTCACACAGAAGAAGGCGGATTCCCAAGTTAGATGGTCTGTGCTAAACACAGTCTTACTCCTGCGTCGGCATGAAGCAGCTCGGTCTAAGCTTGCTGAGGCCATGTCTATGGGAAGTTCTGTAGGATCCTGCATTGATATTATAGAGAATTCTATCAATGTTTCAGATCTATAACGGAAGTTGGATATACCGTGTTCCTTCCTCCTGGTACATTGGTTCAAGTTTTGGAAAAAATTCCATTCGGTGTTACCATGGTCAAATCTTATTCAAGCAGAATGTGAATGGCTTTTGTTACAGTTGAACGGGTTAGCAATTTCCGAGACTTTGTGCGTGAAGGATCCTTTATGAAGAGAAAAAGGACAAGTGATGTAACCCTGCAAAGTAGGTTTAATTTTCAAGGATAAAGTAAACTTGTATATATAGTTGAGGTATGCTTAAGTAACTCATTTGAACATATTTGTATGGTTATGCACCAGAAAGAGGTAGACCATTGTCTGAACTTGTATATACAATTCATGACTCTACACAAGATAATTCAGTCTTTGACCATGTAGCTGAGACATTGGCACTACTTGTTGTATCCAAGTTTACGGAGAAGTCTCTTTAGCGAGGAATTTCTAGCAAGCGTGAGTCATTAGCTTGCATTGACTACCTCCATGTGCTTTGTACACACCGCGCGAATAAAAAAAAAAGTTCACTGAGATGTTAAATGATGATAGCAAGAAAATAAAAGTTTTCCTTTATTTTTTGAAACAACTGTTGTATCTACACTGCATGAAAAGAATTCTGCCCATTAAAAACATCATTGGTTAACGATATTGAATTCTAATCACAGGGCCTGATTGATGGAATTGGAAAGACTTCTTGCTTGCATGTTGGCTAACAATATTAAACTGTGCTTTCAGAAGCTTTACCAAACAGTCATACAACACTTATGCAAGTTGATAAACTCAAATAAGTCAATTCAAATATGCCAAGTCTAAATATGAAATACAATTAGGTCTTTTTTGGATAAACAACTTAATTTTCAGCTTACAACATAAAACATAAGTGTTTATCATGACTGACACCTATGTATAAGTTATTTCTATAACAAAAGCTAAAATAAATTTAAATTGTTTTAGTATAAGTTATAAGCTGTTTTCGTAAACTATCTTTGAAAACTTGTGAAAATGGCAAATTCTTTTTATATGTTTGTATCAATAGTCTCACAAATAAGGCTGTAGAAAATGGCAAATTCTTTTTATATGTTTTTATCAATAGTCTCACAAATAAGGCAAAAAAGAAAAAAAGAAGGGAAAAGACAAATCTAAGCTCCAAGTCTCATGCCAGACGGAGGAGCAGAGCACCTTACATGTGATCATTCCTTAGCCATAATACTTAAATGAATTGTTTCTCCTATTTCTTTGTAGGTGCTGTTTGCTTTTATTAAAATTAAAACAACAGAAAGGAAGTGCAATTACAAATGTAAAAATTAATAATATTTAATTTCTTACTTTTTTTTTTGAGAATTTAATTTCTTATTATTGACAAAAACATAAAATGAAAGTAGTATTAATTTTCCCCTTCCCTAATTTTTAAAAAAGGTATTAATAAATTTGTTTTCAGAAAAACAAAGAATTAATGATAATAATAATAATAAATTAATGCAAAGGAAGGTAAGATAAAGATGGTTGAGTTTGTAATCGGAATTGATTATTGATTTGTTAGTGATGGGGGTAGGTTTGTTATTGGTTTGCCATGGATTGGTGACAGCTTTGGTTGTGATCTCTTTCCTCTGCGGTCGATGGCCAATTTTCGAAGGCACTTTCATTCAACGCATTCACTCTTTCCTCACTTTCGGCGCTTACGATTACTTCTTGTACTGTAACTATCCCTCTCTCTCTCTCTCTCAATCATTCATTTTCATCCTCAATCTCACTTTCTCTCTATAATCTCTCTCTCAGGCGTTTTGTTGGCGCTGTTTTTGGCTCTAAGTGTACCAATGCTGTTCTTTCTGTTGAATATTATTGCTGCGATCGTCCCAATCCTCTCTTACAGGTTTCCATTTCAATTTTGATTTCACCTTATTATTCCGATTTCTTCAACTATTCATTGTGAATTCTGATCATAAATTGGTATTAATGTATTGTTAATCTTAAGATTGGTTTTCATTGTGATTCAAACCATCAATCAATTTATTTAGTTCTAAAGAATCACGCTTTCTCCAATCTAAAATATATTCGCTCTGACTCAAAATAATAGTGGTTTAAGTTTTGTGCACTATGAAATGATTAATTGTTTTGATTTCAATGATAAAATTAGTATTATTTACTAAAATACCTTTATTAATTGTAGTTAGTGGCGTTAGTTAAGTTGAATGAAATTCAATAAATAAGGATATAATAGTGGGAAAAAAAACGCTACATTGATATTCGTTATTTTGAGATAGAGAAAAAAATGTTAAAAGACAATAATTTTGAGACGGAGGGAGCATGAACACAGACACAACGACACTGTATCCGGTAATAATTTGAGAAAATGAATGATTTGAACGTAATCGAATGTGTCAGTGTTGTGTCGGTGTCAAACACCCTTTGATCAGGGGTATAGGTGCTAAAAAGGTCTTAGATACTAACATGATGAATTTTCATATCGGTGCTACTTATTTATTTTCATATATTGTTGGGACTGAATTGGAGAGAGAATGATACTTTAGGGACTAAACTGAATTGATGGATTATTCGACCAAATTGTGTGACACAGGGGTCTGTTTGGATTGACTTATTTGTGCTTATCTACTGACATAAACACTTTCTGAAATTGTTTGGGATTTCTTATAGAAATAGCTTATGGCATGTCCTAACCTATTTTCAGATTATTTTTATAAGTCTCTAGGATAGCTTATGAAAACAACTTGGAGCTTATATGAAAACAATTTGACTTTATTTTATCTTTTGTTATAGAAATAACTTACTTATGCATAAGTTATATGATAAACGCTTATACTATCAGTGTTTAATTAAGTTGTTTATCCAAACAGGGCCCAAAGCAGGGTCGTTATACTGCATGAATTTGTTATAAGAAAATCTTAGGACGTATTTTTAAACATCATTTTATGGTGTTCTCTGTTGGTTTGATAAATAGATTTGTGTTTATTGCAGATCATATATCTTGTGATAATCAGCTTTACATATTATTTTGCCGTCAACTCTTCCTTTGCCTATATCCCTGGATACTATTTAAGTGCAACTCACAAGTAGGGTACCCGACACGCCGTTATTGTACTCTTTTCTTGATTTATGTATTCTTCAGCATTGTTCTATCCTGAATTCTGTTAGACCTTAGGTACACAAGCTTCTTCGCAGCTGCTGTTGGAATTCTGCTCTTTCTTTTGACCAGCTTCACTGATCCTGGGATAATAAAGGCTGAGAATGTTTCTCAGTATCTTGCTGCTTATCCCTATGATAATATCATTTTTTCAGAGAAAGAATGTTCCACTTGCAAAATTACAAAGTGAGTTTGCTGCTAGTGTTAATTTTGGTGAAATATTAGTTAAATCTACATATAATATTGTCTTTATTTTGTTTGCAGACCTGCTCGATCAAAGCATTGCAGCATTTGTGATCGCTGTGTTGCACGATTTGACCATCACTGTGGATGGATGGTTAGTAATTGTTGAAATTTTCCTTCTTTATAAGGTTACTTAAGCGACTCTTGATAAATAAATCATCTGTTTATTTTAGATTTTACTAAAAGCTTTTTTACTTCTGCAGAATAATTGCATAGGGGAGAGAAACACTCGATACTTCATGGCTTTTCTTTTATGGTGAGCTCTATATGCGGTGCATCCGTTTGTTATTGATAAGTTTTGTAACGGAAAGTGGAAGCTTTTTAGAACTTCACACAATGAGCGCATAAACGCACAGATCGACATAACTGTCCTCGTCCTACCGCATGACTGCCCTAATACACAATTAAACAACTAATCAATAACTTTCTTACCATATAGCTTCCTTACCATATAGCTTCCTTAATACTTATTCTGCCCCTATTATTTTCATATTTATCCTAGAGTACAAGTTCATAGGGCACTGTCATGACAGAGTCAGTTAACTCCATTTAACAGTTGGGACCAAAATTAGTGACGAAAAACATTTGAGGGACTAAAACTTGGTGAAATTTTTTAGAGGGACTAAAAGCGAAATTTGAGGATTTTATAGGGACCATTTACTTATTAAACCCTTTTCTTATTTATGCTAAAGTACACTAGCCACATTTTAGACTTCTTTTCTGCATGATCCAGATCCTGGCCACATTTTGATTTTGGACTCTTACAGTTATAGTTAACAAAATGTGTTTTGACGTGATTATTGTTTTGTGTGATCTAACTTCTTCATAAAAGAATTTGGGAAAATTAAAATAAAAAATAAACGTAAAACTGGAGGGAATTTCCTTTCCCCAGGATAATACTATTGAGCTGACGATCACACAAAACACTAGGCATCTTCTTTAACTTCAGATAGAAACTCAGAGACTGAAATATCCTCTTATATGTCGTGTTCTGACAAGTTTCATTAAAGAGATCCTGCAACAGCCTTTAAAATCTTGTCCTTTCTTGTCTCTGATTTTCAATTTGATATTCAATCTATACCTAAAAGTGAAGGGGGTTTGTGTCTTTCCACCTTGTAAATCTTGTTTTTAAGAATTTGGCCTTGGTGGCTATATGGTTGTGGTGTGTTCCATCAGAGACTATTTTATTATGGCCCTGAGTTATTTAGAGTAAGCATATTTATGTTGGAATGGAATGGATGATAAAGCTCTTTTCAATCAGGTCGGTAAGAGCAGAATGCATTATTCATTTGTTGCACTTTGTATGAGCAGAATGCATGCATCTCTAAGGGTGTAAGAGCAGTATTTTCACGTTCTTCTCTCTCCTCCAACTCCTTCCACCTCGTGACCAGGCCCTTCTTTATGTTCTTGAGAAACACAATTAAGATTATGGGGTTAGATATGGGTCTTTAATCTTTATGTTTTGGTTCTGCTAATAAGACTCCAGTTACGGAAAGCTGAAACTGAAGCTGAAATTTAATGTTTATGGATCTGCAATTCTAGATTAATATCTAGTTTTTATTTTAATTTCTTATAAAAAAACAAAACACGTCTTTCTCTGCAACACAAATCATGAGATTTTGACTTACATGAACAGTAACTCTTCATTTTCCATGTCACTCTCTTGAACTCTTACTGCACAATCAGAGCAAAAAGTTCCACAAGATCTGACTGTAAACATGGTCCTCGATTCCCTTTTTGTTGGGGTTGCGATTGGGATTTTGTGGGTCGTTTTATGTGATGGGAGAAGTTGTAACGTAATTTGGGAGTTGTTTTATGTGATGGGAGAAGTTGTAACGTAATGTGGGAGTTGTTTTATGAGATGGTTTCAAGACACAAACTTTCATAACTCAGTCTCATAAACTCTCTGCTCAGCTTTCAAAGATAATGAAATGGTAGACTTAAATTAGAGACATAATGAAATTTGAGAGTTTTCCCTCTCCTTCACATTCACTCTGTCTGTGCTCCCTGCCTCCGTGGTCTGCAGTATCTCCACCAACTCCATTGCCATCTTAACCCACACAATTTGGTGCACCTTTTATGGAGAACAATTTTTCTTTTTTGAAGAAGCAACGTGGAACCTGCTATAACCGGTCATATTAGGAGGTCCACGTTAGACCTTAAAGAAAGGGGACCATATTAGGTGCTCCTGTGAAATTCAATTTTAGATGTGAAACAAAAATCCCCATAAATTGTGTTTATACTTAAATTGTTTCCCTTCCATATATTAGGTAAAATAGATATTAAAAATCTAAGTCATTTCTAATTTCTCATAGTACTACAAATTTTAGTGGCTGATTTCTGCTCTGGCATTGATATCCAATACAGTATGCATTTTCATTTTAGGCTCCATTCTTATTTGTGATTTTTTCGTGTCTTGTAGGCATTTCCTTCTATGTATGTATGGAACAGTTCTCATAGGTTTAATTCTCGCAGGAAGACTAAAAGAATTAAAAGTTGTCTATATTCTAACAGGTAATATAGATTTGCAGGTAAATATTTGTCTGAAGATTGAATTGTATCTTTTACTGTTTTTGATTCTTCTTTTCTTATCTTAACTTTGCAGTTTATTATGGTATTGAAAATTCGTTTTGGGATTTAGCTCCCCATGTTGTACAGGTGAGGTTTTTCTTACGTGTTGATTGTCATGTATTTCTATTTTTTTTTTCATCCTATTTTCCATTTTGTGGTCAATGATATTTTATCATCATGCAGTGGTTATTGGGATCCTACAACACTCAGATTCTTCTTATAGTTTTCGTTGCAATTGTTGGAATGCTTTTAGGCGGATTCTTTGGTTACCATGCAAAGCTTTGCCTTAGCAACACTACCACTAACGAGGTACTTTCTACATCTGGCCTTGAAATGACTGTGTCAGTAAATTCTAGTAAATTAGGAGGATCCAGAAAGTAGCAAGCCATACTCTCCTTTGTTCATGCAAAACAAAAATCCCCATAACTTCAGTGATCTCATTTCTATGCCTATAAGTAGTTGAGTTAAATATGTATGGATACCGCTGTGTCCATTATTTGTAAGAAAATGCTAAGCATAATACCTGATTTGGAAGTTGGCATCAACTGAGATTATAGAAAGATATTTACATTACAACAAATTGACAGCTTTGTTGGAGCTTTCCAGTTTAAATCCTGCTGCAATTTGATGAGTATTAGATTATTTGATCTCTGTTCATATGTATGTGTGTTTTCCCTTTCTCTGCATCTTGTTTGTCCAATAGTAGCAGAATCCTTGCTTTCACAACCCTACACAAACTGTGGCCACTTGAATTCAGATAGAGCCATTTATACAGTTTTGCTGGTTTGCGAATACAGATTTGCGTAAGTACCATTGCTCTAGGTATTTTATCATTATCCAATCTACTTTGGGTTGGTGGTTTATTTAGAGGGGAAATAGCGTTTATCAGAAGCACTAGTTATACCATGGACTTGTAACTCAATGCAACTAATGGATTCTTTTTGTATTGCAGACCTTCAAGTGGCAAGACTACATGGACTGGCAGAGAAAGTTAAAAGAAGCGCAGGCTAGTGCTGCAGCGCTAAAACAAAGTATCAGTGGAATGAACAGTGAAAAACAATCGTTGTCAAGCAACAAATGGAGATCGTTCTTTCGAAGATCACCTCTAGAGGATGTGGTAGTTGTTAAGAATAATGTTTACAATAAAGGTTTCTTGCATAATATTTGGGAGGTTATTTCCCCTCTCTCTACAAGGCAGTCCTTTACGCAAACAAAGTTGAAATCCAACTGAGTATGCTCCTGAGATGCGTTTCCTTTTGGCTATTAAAGGTCTTGGTAGCTGGCTAGTTGCACATAAATTTGAATGGGCATGTCTCTCTACTGTTTAGACTGCCCTATAAATCATTGTGAAAGCCAGAAATATGATATTAATTTTATTGAAGGAGTTCAGGACTCGTTGTAGATTGAATTTTTTTTTTTAGTTCTTGTGTCTGCGGATTTCATATTAGCAAAAGTAGAGAGGTATACATATGCATTTTATACCCGTAATGATTGATTTGGCTTATTTCAAAGTAAAGGTACATTCTGGACAATAACTGATAATGTCAGTGGAGCTATCAGCTATGCCCATTCAATTGATGTTATGACGTTTACATTAGATTATCGTCTTTTTTATTTATAATAAAAGAAGGGGTGGTAGTGCTAAAATGGTATGATCATGAAGGATTCTGATTTGTAATTGTCTTCCTTGCGGAATCATCAATGAGTGAACCTTATTCAGAGACATGGCTCCATACGGAGGATGTGAACAATTGCGAAATTGTCAGAGCCCTTGCTGGAAAACACGATCATTGCCTCGGGATTGCTGGACTGTTATATGCGGGTATTGCCACAAGAATAAGAAGATCTGCAAGAGGGGCTGGGTTAAAAATTGCCGATTTCATAACACATTATCAATTTGGTGAAAAGTGAAATGACGGAATATAATCTGCTTGTTTAACAGAATACAACTGATAGTGAATTTGTTAGATTTTTTATTTATTTATTGGTCAGAGACTTATATTCCATTCGTTCAAACTGTTAAAAGGCCAACCGTTGCACCATGTGTAACAACTACCCACTTTCAACGCAATGTACATAATTACTGCAAAATGAAAAAGCTTTAAGCACTAGACTTTCAACGACAAGATCATAAGTAACTTGGAAAACAAAAGAATGAAACTAAACGTCTTCAAAGGACCCCAACAAGCAAAGTACATTGCAAAAATAGCATACTAGACGTCTTCAAAGGACACCAACAAGCAAACTACATTGCAAAAATAGCATAGAAAGTTAAACTGTGATACCAAAGAGATTAGCCAAAAACTTACACCCGAAAAAATAATAAACTAAAGCACAAGAGA
>Ga0099826_10003880_pt1 | contig 10313 bp, 1 predicted proteins | sample Mtrugardesep15_FD_76830 | JGI IMG/M metagenome (GOLD analysis project Ga0099826, IMG submission 76830) | Root nodule microbial communities of legume samples collected from California, USA - M. trunc garden sep15 | ecosystem: Host-associated > Plants > Roots > Nodule | place: USA: California...
ATTCTGGAAACGTATACGTCTTATCAATGCATTCGTAAAATAGGGCAATGCAATGTAATCATCTTATTGAAGTATTTAAATCTCAACAGCTTTCTTTTTCATTGATCACCAGTTCCTTGCCTTTAACTTCCAACATTACTTTTATAATACAAGAATTGTGTTAACAGACATATTTTTGTTACTATGCGTACATGAATGATATTCTGTTTAGGGTTAATAGTGTTTTTCACCCTTGTAATATAGGTCATTTTCGGTTTTCCCTGTAAAATTTTCGGTTTGATTTGCATCCTTGTAAAACTTTTTTTTTCTTCCGAAAAACACCCCTTCTCCATCCAACTCATCAAATGCGCATATGTGGCGCTGACTTGGTTTTTTTTTAATTTTTATTTTTTAAAATATCTGAAAATTAATTTTTAAAAATGAAAAAAAACCAAAAATATTCAGATTTTTTGTAAAAAATTTAAAAATAAAATAATAATAATAATATTTTTTCAAATATTAAAAAATCAGAAAAAATGATAAGATTCTTTTCGGTTTTTTTTCGAAATTCAAATATTAAAAAAATTAGAAAAAATATTCGGGTTTTTTCGAAAAAAATATTTTTAAAATTTTTAATACATTGTTTGTTAATCAAGGCAAACTCTAACACTAATAAAAATACATAAATTATTATATTTTATTTATTAATTCAGCCCCTCAAATTTTAATGATGACATCTCAGCTTTTCATACTCCACCTAATCTCAGTTTTGCCACGTCAAAAATATGTTGAGTTGTCACCCTAAAAAATCATAGAATTCATTCTCCTTTCTATTTTTTTTTTTATCACGGTGCCTCTCATGCATGATGCACACACTACTCCATGGCATGTCCATCCGTTTCTTTGCCTTCTTAATCGGGAGTATATATATGCTCATTATGTATGGAATTGAATGAACATTATGAAAATTTCCTTGGTTACAAAATACCTTCCGTTACATAATATCCGTCTGTTTCTTTCCTTTCTTAAATCTAACACCCTACATGCCTAACATTACATTTACCTTAGTCTAATTAATCGATTCATCTATTACGCAAGAGTTGCTCCTTCAAAAATATGTACTCTACCCAATTTTCCCAATCCACCACCTCTCCACAAGCATCTGGTAAAAACCTTTTTCCCTCCTCCCAGACCTATTCATATGAATATGAAAAACAAATATAGGGTCCCAGCAGATGGAAGATGATTGGGTCCATTTCGAGCACATGTCTCAAAAGCATGAACATCAGATACAAACATATACACTGACGCGACACAGATGTGTCATGTCTGTGCTGGACATTGAAATGTGTCGAACTCCGAGACACCTTCATTCAACTCTTAAAACGGTTCATTGTCGGGGTAAGGCATCTAACTGTGTCCTCTATCTTTGCTTACCTTATGTATTTTTTGTCAAATTAAAGGAGCTTACTACTATACGTTTTCTTACGGTTTGATACTGACAATGGATTTGAATGAAACAACAAATATAATTCTACACCCGCGCGGGTGGCATTCTAGTTTCATAATATAGTTTCATAATATAATTTTAGGGAGTTACTTTTAACACCGCCCCGTTTAACTCTCTATTTTTAAGAGACCAGCCCTTAACACACCATCCCATCCCCCCCTTTCTTTAATTATGTAAACAGCAGGACAAAGTGCATGTAATGACCAAAAATATCTATGCAATTTTCAGAATGAAAACTGAACACTAGTAATATTTACATGTCTCAACATAATGTTTGATGGACAATTCCTAAGGAAGAATAATAAGAGAGCATGCGGATATCTTTCCCACTCTCACTCCTAACAAATTTACCCTTGGCAGAAAATGGTATTGAGATTAAAGAAAGGTTAAACATTCATAATTTTAACCTACAAGATCATTCATTTGTAATTTAATAAGTGTAGAGAAAGGTTGAACATTTAGTTATTTAAATATACTTAAAAATGATTGAATATATCTCAGCCGTTATAGTAATGACATATCCAAATTGATATCAATACAAATCCTATCTAGTTATTGGCTTAAGTCATGTTTCAAAAATAATTTAACAAAAAAGTAAAAGCCTCGTTTTTTGTTGAATAGAATTTGTAGCATCAATTATTTTGAAGTACAGAAATTGAACCAGAGACAAAAGGAGAAACTGAGAAAATTGAAATAATAAACTGTATTATTAATTCTGATATGGGAAAGATACAAGAGTGTCTTAATTGTGTGGCTGAGATGCCCCTCTTTTGTTGGCTGCAACAGGTAATACAAGGCCTAATACATGTGTAATACATAGACAGACCACCCAAGTCCCAACATACAACAGATGCCAACACTTGTCTTCATAATCGTACCAGAGATGGTAACAATTATGTAAATAATAAAAAAAATTAACATAAGTTATTAGGAAAAAATGTTCTCAAGAGCATAATCAAATTTCCATTCTTACATAAGATATTTGGACAGCCAAGGTAGATCTTTGCAGTCTCTCAGCGAAAAGGCTACATCATCACTGTCATAAAAAGTAGAATGAAATAGTGAAATTAATGTAATTGCATTCACTAATACCACAGAATTGTGGGTCATAAATAAAAACTGTACAGAAATGAACAGGTTGAGAAGTGAGTAAATTTTCTCTTCCACTACTTTAAGATTTTCATCTCCTATGCATAAATGCATGTTAAAGGGGACCGCGAGAAGTGAATATAATTAGTTCATGAATTAGCTAGAATTGAATTACATTCCCAGACTTATTAAACAGATTGAGCAAGCTGCTGATCAGTGATCATAACTGTAACCTTGCGACTTTGGACATTTTCTGTTCCATTTAATAAAAGGCTATTACCCAGGGAGGGGAAAAAACTATTCCGTTATGGTCATCTAGATTAGTGTTTTCATATTCTAGCAACGCGATGATACCGGATGTACTCTTGAATGAGACTCGTTTCTTATTTTGGCTGCACCTCACTTAAGTGTTTGCATCCATCTATTTACAGACTGACCAAACGACTGAAATACACATTTAACTTCTTGAAGCATTCAAGGTCTTAGGTTCGATTCTCCTCGGTGCCAATTTAGGTGGGCTAATTTAGTTTTTTCAACAAAAAAAAAAACTTCTTAGCAGTACCCATAACTCACAAGGGTTATTGATTTTTCAAAAGACACAGATTGTTTCCACACAAAATTTGTAAGTCAAACTGTCAGATCCAATACATATGCCTAAACTACTCTCAAGTCTCGTCATAACTCTTTCTTAAAGCACGCTACCCAATTTTTCTAGTCTGTTACTCATTATAATTACAAGTGATTGATAAATGTTCAAATTTGCAGCAACGTACCCACTTCAAATAAATTAAGCATTTTATGTACGCGGCTCGGATGAATGCAAAATTAAGATCAAAACTAGAGGAAAATAATGATTAATTTGGAAGATTATCCATAAATGACACTCATCACAATCTCACTCATCTGTTTGCTTCATTAATGGCAGCTGAAGAAGTAATAAGGGCTTTGAGAAATAACCTTGGGAAATTGAGCTGCAACTTTTGCAACCTGTGCTTGGCACCTGCTTCACACAAAATGATCCTACACTCACCCAACTTACAGCTGCAAAAAATGGAAGGGCTTATTAGATAAAATAGACATGCAACTAGGATGCATCTCGTACACTTGGCAGTTAAACAGTCTGTCACTTATGTTTGAGTATAAAGCAAGAAGCCCACCACCCCCTGGTTCTCCCTTCCAGGCCACTTCAACGCAGAAACATGTAAGAAACAAACATAAGTCTTACCCAACTTGCAGGAGGATATCATGTCCAGGAAACACTTCACCATTGCTGCCACAGAGACATGAAACCGTCATTGCCAACTGCATTGTTAAAATGAAACCTTACATAAGAGCACTATTACAAATTAATGGGTAAGCTTCTTACCAACGCCTTTCCTAGTAGAAAGTCAACACAAGCATATAACAGTAACACATCTAATGATCTAAGTTCACCAACATAAAAAACTTCCATAATGCTATTAAACAGAAAAAGAGCTGAGGACCAAGGTTGTAAGCATATTTCACCTCTTCAATTTTAAGGTGGAAAAATTTATGCTAAATGCCAAGCGAGAATAGAACAAGTTAACAACAGAAAGAAGCTTCTGAAGCATACCTTTTCAAAAGTGGTTTCCCCCATTCCTGTTTTGTAAAGCTCGTGCACCATAGCTGTCAGGAAAATTTTGCCAAGTCTGGAACAGTTTTTCATCACCTTCAAAACGAAAAAAGGTGTATGTGATGTAAGACTAAAATAAAATGTTAGTCAGTCTGCCAGCTAAATGAATATATAAAAGTGCTTATTACTCTGCCCCAAGTAATTTCATGAAATTCGCAAGAAAAATCTGGCTTAAAGATAAAGGAAAACATTAATTTCCTATGCCCTATGATCACTGGTCCACAAGACTAGAATAGCATGTGAGTTATTTCTTAATTACCTAATGCCAACATCATATAAAACAGCATAAAGTCTTCGTTCATGGTATAATCCTCAGTTAAAGAAACCACTCATTTTGCTTTTTAAAAAAGTGGATATCTCAGTTGCATCAGAAACATTTGTATTAAATGTATATGTAATAACTTTACATCTCATGACTTTGTTCACAGTCAAGACTGCTGCTTAGGAATCTTATAACATTTGGGAAAAAAAAATTGAAATGTCAAGGAAAAAAATCCGCACGCCGCAAATTTCAACTCACTTGAATATGAGGTGCTTGGAACATTTCTTGAATAGCTGATTCGACGTCTGCCATGCCAACAAGTCCCTTTCCTGGAGATCAGATGCAAATGAATTAGTGGGCTCAAACACTACCTCAGACATAAAGCATCAGTGCATACAAGTGATGCTGACTGCATTTTAGAGTTAACATGTGAAAATATTCCACTATAGAAAAAAAATGATGAAATACTTATGATTTTTAAATCAATACCAAGCCTGCACACATAGGTAACAATGGAATAACAAATATGGAAGAGGACAAAAAAATATGGCTGACATGTTTATCATAATCTCGTGGTAATGACGTAATGTAACATTTTTGGAGATACTGATGCTGGTAGTTTCAACAAAATTATTGTGGAGCAGCAGGTGTGTATTCAATTCATTGATATGATATATGTAATTGCCTCCTGAAGTTATAGATATATGGCTAAATGTGAAGCAACTCTTGGGGAAATCAGGTGTAGCCGTGTAGACTCAAGAGGCTCAATTTTGGTAATGTAGGTATCAGTTTCAGACTAGAGTTCAGTCTGGCAGGAATTTGAGTCAATTGATGATAATTCATTGAAGGATCAGTAAGCCCATCTGAAAGTAGAGGTTATGATGATAACTATATACTTTGGGTTGATTAGTTTATACCATGATTCATGAACTTTTGTTTACTGATTATATAATTTACGTGCTTGAAGAAAACAACTTAGTGGTTGGCACTTGCCATATATCATCTGTGAGTATTGTATGAGGTGAACGGTTGAATTAACAATAGATTTGATCAACTTATTAGCACAAATAATTTGATTAATTGTAAAAATATTTTACATCATAATCAGTTTGAGATACAAGTTATGTGATATGACTACTAACCTTATACTGATTATGAAGAGGGATAAAATTAGACCAATGTTTTTCTTATAATAAAATTACACCGATGTAATGGAGAATTCATTATACTGATGCACCCGCATAAGTATTAATGAGAACACTAAATTTACAATAAATTTTGTAATAATGCATATTTTGTTTTGTTCTGAAGTAATCGAGATGTTTATGTGGGTGAACAATTATCTGACTTGCTTATTGTTAGGTTATTATATCCACATATCATTTACAAATGTGTAAAAACAAATGAGACTTTTGTGAAGGCATGTGAAATAGGAAACATACCATTTTGAACATGATACAAAATTTATTTAATGAAAAGTAAGAAACATCATGTGATCCCTCTATCTCATGTGATGACACGTAAAATCTATGGCTTTTGACTATACCTGCAGCAACATTATCAGGATCTGAAGCTAGCTTCTTCATTCGATAATCTGCAATTTCAGCTGCACGTCTGCATATTTCCAAAGCACGGCGTGCATCTCCTGATATAGCTGCAACCTGAATAATTAAAGATCATGTCAGATGAAAATCAACAAGCTATTCTGTGCCAAAAGAAGTGCCCGTTGTGCATAAAATAGTAAAGGAAACCAATCTTCAAAAGACTTGGAGACTAAACTTTCTTGAAGCAAATTCCATAGCTTGTTTTTCAAATATATCAATTCCATTGAGGCGACTTGAAATGATTTCTTGAAGCTGCTGATAATTATATGGGGCAAAGCAAAGCCTCTGGATGCCCATTCGGCTTGATATACGAGGAAGTAACTTCTCTGGAAGATCCATTGTATTTGCTATCCCTGAATTCAGTACATCATTACAAAAATTAAGTTTTTGTTGTCCACAAAGGCATTGTAGTTCTTATAATCATATGAATTCTTGTGATCCCAGTATTTGATATTACATCTGTTTAGCTAGAAGATCACAATTCTATAAATATAATTCACAAGAGCTTAAATCTTACCTATCACAATTAGCTTGGAATGTGGCTTGGTTGGCCAGTCAAGGATGTTGTACAGAACCTATGATAAAAGGAAAGTTATGGCAACTCTTGTTTCGTATAATAAATAACGTGGACACCTAATGACAAGTTTCTTGCAACAAGATTTGTTAGTTACCGACTGGTTTCTGGTTACAAGAAGATCAAGTTCGTCAATAAGCAAAATACATGGTCGGTCAGCCTCTTCTCCAGTTTTCTTCCCTTCTACAAACCTCTCATTTAGCAAACGGAGAGCCTCTTTCCATCCGACCCTGTGTCCATTTAATGCCTCATATATGACCTAAAATAGTATTGGAAGTCGGAACCATAAGGCAACCAAGGAATTTGGTCATAAAACCAAAAACAGTAAAAAGATTTGTGAACTTCACCTTATAAATATTCTCTGGTGAAGCCAATTTCAGACCATTGATCTCCACAAAACAGTATGGTTTGATGTTTCCTGCATCAACTTCTGACTTCAAACCCCTCATCACTGAGAGTACACTCATTGTCTGCAGTTACACGCATAAAAAAGGAGTAATAAAATAAGAATTGCTTCGTGATATCTAAACTAAAGTTCTGCTGGATATTAGACCAAAAAGCAATGTAGCTAGTTCTAGAAGATAGTACCTTGCCAGTGCCCGGAACACCGTGAATATAGAGGCAACGCCCCAGACATTGTTTGTCAGAAATAGCACCTTTGATGAATGTAGTTATCTCGTCCATTTCTCTAAATAGAAGCATGTTTTGATTAGTAATAGTAGCTTAACATAGATGGATAAATGAAATGTTAAAAAACCATGTTAAACTTCAACATACTTATTTCTACAAGGTAAAGACTTAGGCAGCGAAGCTAACAACAATGATGCCTTTGCTCTTTCAAGGTTAGTCTGTTTATGAGACCTTATATGCTCTGGAATTCTTTTCGTGCCTATCTTCTGAAGTCCAAAGAACCGTCCCTTGTGCAGATTCTGTATCATTTACACAACAAAAATTTCATAGGAACTCATAAACACAAAAAATAATACAAATTAATACAAGTAAACAATAATGTACATACTGCAGCTAACTGATGGCTTGTTGGTGGTTGCGATTGTGCGATTTTAATATTTTCTTCATCATATTCAACATCTTCATCTGTGTCAGAGTCTGATTCCTTGTCGATGTTCCAGTCTTCATCACCGTCACTATCATCAGAATTCTACATGTAAAAATATACAGTCATCAGTACTAGCACAGCTAAATAAGTCTCATCACCATTCAACTGTGTATGAATAAAATCGTCAATATTACCACTGCTAAATGGTTAACTCATTTATGAGAAGAGTGGTCCTTGTACATATTTTATAAGACGGTTACCTCTCTTTCATCATCAATGTCAGCCAAGCGTTTGAAACTGTGCCACTGGATGTCATATTCATATTCACACAAGAAAACATCATCTCCCTCATTGCTAGCTTTGGCATACTCCTTAGGGATCATGACATAGCAATGTCGAAGGACAGATTCCATCTATATTGAACAGAGAAGCACCACGATGAGAAAAAAGGAGTATGAGTTCTGATTACCCTGAACATTAAAAAACGAAACTATAGAAATACTAATAATAGTCATGAAATACAGCATCACAAGGTATGCTCATTTTTAATGTTGTGGAAAAATTACACACACTAAGGATAGAAGATGAAAACACGCATAAAAGCAACATAGTTTACATTGTTTGGCACCTCGTGCCTACATTCACATAAACATTTCAACAAAATTGTTATTATCTCAAAATAATAGATCACAAAATTCTATAAAATTTGGAAAACCCTCCATTAGTTGTGCATCATGACTCGTCCTATAAGCCGTGATATCCTACTCAAAAGTCACATGGAATGATAATCACTACAGAAGTGATACTTAGCATTTACCTAAAGATTCACTCACATTTTTTGGGCTTGGATTCTCTCAGCTCTTCATAAGATCCCCTTTACCAGAGATAATGGGTGGCTTCTTCCAAGAATAGATAAAAGCCAATTCTAAAGTTTTTGGAAAATGCCATTTCCTTTTTCTAAAGAAGACGAATGTGAGCTTGTCAATATTCAAGGATAAATTTCAATGTATTTCCAACATTTTAGGATGGAATTTTCTATTTCATTAAGTAATACAAGTGTTATATACACAAGCTATTTCATTACTATAACTCTAGTCCCCTTATTTGAGTGTATCTGATTAAATTGAATGCAAAAAGAAGGAAACAAAAAATCAGGAGCACAGTAGAACTTAATAGTTGAACTACTTCTCCAACTATTTAAATTAATATGGGTATGACATTGCACAATATAATCTAAGTTATCAGCATAAACAAGGCAACCAGCCCAAGGATACTAAAGTTTGATAAGAGCCATTAAGGCGTATAAATGTTGACCTATAAGTAGAGACGTGATCATAGAAATGCTAAGCTAAATTAATCAAGAATGCAATCAATCTATCAAAGTAAGCAATCAGTCCATAATTGACGACAGCTATTATCTACTCAATTAAACTCTAGTTCTATTATTTCTTGGTACATCTAGATACCATATGAGTATTCTTTTCCAGAGTAAGATTCAGACAGACTTTAATTGAGTATGCACTATGGAGAAGAAAACTCAAGTCATCTAGATGTTCCAAGTTATCAAGGATTGTCACTTAACATGCTAAATTCAATATGCTCTTTGATAGATTGGAAGTACAGCTAGGGCACTTCCATTCACACTAACCACCTTGCTAATATAGTATACCACAACCAAATCATTAACAATAATCACCTCGATGTTGGCCAAATCGTTGGTCCGATATAGCTCCCTGCTCAAATTATGTGGTTGTCGCCCAACAGAAGTCTCTTCTGGGATCATATACCACCGCACCCGACACCAGTAGCTGCCATCCACTTCTTTCCATATACTGCTAACATTGAACTAATAATGTAAATAAACAGCAAAATCGGCGTACAAATAATTACTAAACAGCATAAAATAATGTAATTGAGCTATAAAAAATAAACCATACCTCTCAATACGAGCAGCCCACAAATCACTGGATTGAAGCCTCTGACGCATTGTTCTAACAAGCTTCTTACCCTTCGGCGGCTTTGGAAAATCAACATCTTCACCCATCTTACGACCCTCACAGATCACACAGATCCAATCCCCTTCAGGAACATCTTTCAACGGCGGCGTCAAGCATTTCAAATGAAACCCACCTACACAACTATCACACTCAATCATGATTTCATCCCCAGAACGAAAACAAAACCTACATTCCTCCACTTCAGGATCTTCCTCATCAGAAGTAGCATCTTCTCGCCTCTTCACATAAACATCATCCCCAACTTCAAATTCACCGCCGTCATAAACAACTTTCTTGTAATACTGCACCTTCGCAATCTTTTCACATTTTCTCCCAGCTCTTGTAACAACCGTTTTCTCAACCTTAACCTCGTTCTTCCTCTTTCTCTTCTTAGTTTCGGATTGATCCGGCGACGTCGGAGCGAACGAAACCTTAACAGAATCTCCCTTCCCGTTTCTCTTCTTCAATTCAACCGTTTTTTCACCTTCCTCCTTCCTCTTCTTTACAGATTTCGATGAATCTGGCGATTTTGGAGCAAATGCAATTTCATCAGATTCAGCTTTTCTACTTCTTTTCTTCAGAAATTG
>Ga0099826_10003881_pt1 | contig 10312 bp, 10 predicted proteins | sample Mtrugardesep15_FD_76830 | JGI IMG/M metagenome (GOLD analysis project Ga0099826, IMG submission 76830) | Root nodule microbial communities of legume samples collected from California, USA - M. trunc garden sep15 | ecosystem: Host-associated > Plants > Roots > Nodule | place: USA: California...
AAATAAAAATAAAAAATTATGATATTGCAAATTATAAAAAAAAAAAAGTAAATAATATTAATACAATCTAATATTAATAAAATTCATAGAAGTTACAAAACAAGTACAATCTCAAACCAAACCTAATAGCAATTAATCAATTATACTAATGAACTCAATTGTGTAAGTGCTTGATAAATTGACAATGGATTGAAACTAAGTGTGACCTTATAGTAAAATAAGATAAAGCAAATTCAAAGAACAAAATCAAATTTAAAGGTTTAAACCTAGATCACACTCAATCTCTACACTAACAATTTATCAAACTTCAAATACACAATTAATCAAAATTAAAGAGGATAAAGAAGAGAGAAGACATTGAGATTTATTGTAGTTCTCCCTTTCGTCCTCGCTTTGGGCTACATCTACTCTTCTCGATGGAAAACGTCTCCACCGAAGACTTCCACTAGAATGATAATGTTTGATTACAATGTGATTACAAGAATTCCTTGAAACTACCCTAGTTCTTCAACTCCTACACAATCACTTCCCCAATCTTCAAATAACCTTTGAAATTGGTGTTTCTTGATATCTTCGAATCTTCAATCACCCGTGCAACCCTTGAAGTTCTTCACTCAAACTATTAGATCTCCTTGAATACAAGAACTTTAGAAAGAACCCCCAAGACCTTGGAAGTGGAATGAGATTATTCACTTCACTTTAGAACCTTGATTTACCCAATCAATTTCCTTGAATGAACCAACTTACAATCCCTATAGCACTCTAACAATCTATGACTCGAAGATCAAAGTGATTCTAAGGAATTCTTGAAAAAGTGTTTAATCTTGAAGAATATATGAACAACAAGGTTTGGAGATGCTAGAGAGAATAGATGCAAATAATTCAATATTTTGGGTGTTATGAGGAAGTGACAGTGACTGTATATAGAAACAGGTGGCAAATGCAAAATTTCGGACAAAAACAACATAGTGAATCAATTCAGACAGCTAAATGACAAGCCTTATGAGCTATGTAGATGCTATGAAGATTGATGCGCATCATACCAAAATTGAATCGATTCAAGAGACCAAGGATGAAGGTTGAAATGATTCAAACTAATTTGAATCGATTCACTCACAAGTCATAGAGTTTCATTGATACAATTCAAACAAATTTGAATTGATTCAGAGGTGATAAGATTCAAAATTTCATGAAACGACTCACCCCAAATCAAAGACTTATGGTGATACGATTCAAGTTTTTGTGAATCGATTCAAAGGCTTGGAAAGAAGGTTTTACATGCAAAAATGGTATGCAAGACACTAAGAACACATAAGACACAATGAGACATGGATTACTAAATTCTTTAACACGATTCTATGCAATATTGCTAAGAACAAAACAGTCATCAAATAAAACTACTGATAAACATCATCTATGAACTATTTACTAACATCATCAAAACATGAACCTAAAGCAATGTAAGCTTCACTTTTGTATTCCAAGCTTAACAAAAAGTATAAAAAGCCCAATCTTTTTTATAAAATGTAGAAAAAGACTTATCGAAGTAATAATTAAATTCTTATCCACCGGGACTATTCTAATCTCTACTTAGCAATTTCATCAATATTTAGGATATAAATAAATGGGGGGTGCATTGAGGCAATTGGTTTGATTTGAAATTTAGAATATATAACTAAAAGTTAAAGATTTGATGTATGAAATTTAAGAAAAAAGATCAGCTCTTTCAAATCATCAATTCGTCGCTAATTGGTAATCTGAACCTAAACCGTGTAATTGTTCCTCTAATTTGAGATAATTGACAAAATGGCTCAAGTCAATCCCTTGACTCGGAGTCCTCTTTTCAAATTACAATTCCCTAATCCCTTATGTGAATCCGTAATTCTCAAAGGTTTGAATGAACATAAATTTTAAAAATACAACTTAACAACTTTCTATCCTAAGATTTCCCGTTAAGTTGTATAATTAGATCTAAGTTATAAGCTAGTGTCAGCAATCATATACTCTATGGGTTCAATTTACATTTGATTAGAACATAAAAACATTAAGTACAAATTATACTGAATAAACTAGATTTGCAATTATCAGATATTAGAGTTAACAGATTACATGGTCAAAAGCTTGAACAGAGTCATCTAGGACCTAATCACAGAAGAATTAGTTACTCATGGTTAAAGCATAAACAACTAAGACAAGAATATAATTCATTACATTAATTGGATGACCGACTTGAGTTTTGATGGCCTCCCACCCGATCTCCAGTTCTTTAGCTCTAAACATGCAACTTTTCTCTCAAAATTTCGAATCCTTTGCACTAAAACCAACTTGGCTTTTATAGATCTTAATTTTTTACCGTGTAAATCATGTCCTGGTTCATTAAAATTGTGTCCCGATTATCCCAAAAATTCAAATTACAATCTTGGCGCTCCTCATACTGTGTCTCGATTTTGAGCATATCGTGACATGATTTTTGTCGAGCTGGAACTCTGAAAATTGGCATCAAAATCGTGCCCTGATATACAGAATCATGACACGATTTTGCTTTCCTTGTATCCTCTGTTTCTGTCTTTTTCAGCTTAAGAACCATTCAAATTCATATGAACTCTACTAAAAATGCATAAAAACAACTAACAAAATAACATATAACCTAGTATCATCACAACCTCAAACTTGTATCGTTACTTGTCCCCAAGTAACAAACTTTAAAATGAAATTTAACATTAATCTAACACTTACATCACCAACAGTAGTATCAAAAGTTCATCTTCCTAGTTAGCAATTTACGAGATAACTTCTTGGCCACACATCCAATCAACGGCTTCTCACAACATATTGAATATTTGTAATGGTTCACGTAGTCAACATGCAAAACTACTATATTACCAAAACTTCTAAGGAGGTATGTTGCTGAAGATGAAGCAAAGAAGATATTGTGGCACTGTCATAATTCTCCCTATAGAGGACACTTTAATGGTGAGAGAACGACAACCAAAGTCTTACAATCCGGGTTTTATTAGCCCATGCTCTTTAAAGATGCATATGCACATTGCAAGTATTGTGAAGAGTGCCAAAAGAATGGCGGAATATCAAGAAGAAATGAAATTCCACTCCAAAGTATCCTTGAAGTTGAGGTATTTGATTGTTGGGGCATAGACTTTGTTGGTCCCTTTCCATCATCGTACTCAAATGAATACATCTTGGTTGCGGTTGATTATGTCTCAAAGTGGGTGGAAGTCGTTGCATCACCGAAAGCCGATAACAAGACGGTGGTGAAGTTTCTAAAGAAAAATATTTTCACCCGGTTTGGAACATCAAGAGTGTTGATAAGTGATGGAGGATCACATTTTTGCAATGCACAACTTGTCAAAGCATTAAACCATTATGGAGTAAAACACAAGGTGGCAACGTCTTACCATCCGCAAACAAATGGACAAGCCGAAGTCTCTAATCGTGAAGTGAAGAGAATTCTTGAGAAAACAATCTCGACGTCTAGAAAGGATTGGTCGACAAAGCTTGATGAAGCTTTATGGGCATATAGGACAGCTTACAAGTCTCCTATAGGCCTTACTCCATTCCAAATGGTCTATGGAAAGTTATGTCACCTACCGGTCGAGCTTGAACATAAAGCGTTTTGGGCGCTTAAATTCTTGAACTTTGATCAAGATCAAGCCGGTGAGAAAAGAAAAATTCAAATGCATGAGCTTGAGGAAATGAGAAATCAAGCTTACGAATCTTCAAGATTGTACAAGAAGAAAGCCAAGAAATACCATGACAAGAAGATCATACAAAGAAACTTCAGGCCCGAACAGATGGTACTGCTTTACAACTCAAGGTTGAGACTATTTCCGGGTAAATTGAAATCCAAATGGTCCGGACCATTCCTGGTGAAGGATGTCAAGCCATATGGAGCAGTTGAGCTAGAGGATCCAATGACAAAAGCTTGTTGGACAGTAAACGGGAAGAGGTTGAAGCCCTATTATGGTGGTGAAGTTGATCGGCTTATGTCGACAATTTCACTTGGCAATCCGTGATCACAAATGAGAAAGGAGTCGAGCTAATAACGTAAAACTAGCGCTTGTTGGGAGGCACCCCAATTTTGTAAGTTCTTTTACTGTTTTTATGCATAATAGATATAAGAGTCACAAAACACACTCAAAAATAAAAAACATAAGCTAACCTGCAATCTGATCTGCAACTGTCAAAATCTCGCCAGGCACAACAAATTTCGCCCTGGCGACATTTCCAGGTCTTTTGACCTGCGTTGACTTGACCTATCGCTATGGCGACAAAACTCCTTCCAGGCGAGGTTATCAGAAAATTGCAGTCACGTTTTCCCATGCCACTAACCCACATTAACTTCCCCCAACCACTCCTTTATCCCACATTAACCTCAAAATTTTGGTTTCATAATTTCTCTCTCTACACCAACCCATTTTTATTCCTTCAAACCCTAAAACCTCACAACTTTTCCACACAAATTCAACCATGTCCAATCAAGTCAAGCTTTAAGATTCAAACAACATTTCTGCACTTGCATTGCATTGAATCGGGTTTGTTAGAAATTTCCAACTCTTAATTGCATGTTTCATGAATAAACAAACCCTAGGGTAGTGGATAGTTTTATTTCTTAAATTCTTATTCTTTAGACGAATGAGATGAAAACAAAATCATGGCTTGATTTGTTATTCTTTTGATTCAACCACAACTTTTGAAAACCCTTTTGTAATTTTTCAAATAAAGAGGGTAATTGTGGAACATTGATTTGGATTCATCTCTAAGTCATCACTAGGGTCGAAAATTGTTAATGTAAGGTTGAAACATTATGGGGTTGATAACCTAGATGAAAATTGTCAAATTTTTGCTGATTTTCGCATTTCTGGGTACTGTCGCCCCGACGACATTCATGTCTGCCCGGGCGAAATTCATCTGGCTACCCAGAAATACAAGAACATCTCGCCAGGTTGACAAATGTCCTGCCAGGCGAGATGTCTCAGACACAATTTTTTTTCCAATTATTTAAGTTGTCCAATTATTCAAATTTTCGCCATGATATTAATTGTCTTTGTTTTCTGTATGTGGAATTTGCTTGTTGTTTTGCAGGAATGACACCCAAAAATCCATCTCAAAATACCCGTGATGCCTCCAAATGCAAAAAAAACCCCACCTGCCCAACCCTCTAGACCACCAAGGGTTGAACCCTTTGATGAGACTCGATTCTTATCAGCCTACCACCAAGAGAGGTACCAACAATTGCTTAATGAAAAATTGTGGTATGAAAGGGAATTCCCAATCTCACCTGAGGGACCTTACCAGGAAACCTAACAAGTCTTTGCCAAGCAAGAGTGGCTTAAGTTGCTCAACCCACCAAACCAAGTTAATGTCGAGCTCGTGCGTGTGTTTTACGCCAATGCTCTTCCTGGCCCAATCACTGAACCGTTCTTGTACAAAACCTATGTTCGTGGCCGCACAATCTTTTTCAATCGGGATGCTATCACCCAATACCTAGGAAACCCATATGAATTAGCTGATTCAGAAGACTTATGTGAATATCATGAGAGACTGAAAAATAACACCCTCAACCACTCATAGATTGAGCGAACCATCATGAAACCGGGTTTTTCCTATGACAAGGGTGATACCGGAAAGAAGTATAGTGCCAAGTATGCTAATATGATTCTCCAAGCCCAAGTGCGCTTGAAACTCATTTTCCACAACATCCACCCAAAAAGTCACATTTCCACTACGGCTATTGATGTATGTGCCCTCATCTACTACATTCTTAAGGGCATGAAAGTGGACATTGCCTGCACCATTGCTACTGAGATGATGACGATTACCTATGGAGGCAGGGGTACGACACCGGCCCCATTGGCATTTCCTGCCCTCATCATGGGTTTGATCATAAAGTCAAAAATGGTGTTACCCCGAGCTGTTCATGAAAAGCTCAAAGGTCCAGTCAATGGTGCATCCACTTCTCAAGCTTTCGTACCTCCACTTGAACCTCACGCTGAGCCACAACAAGCTCCCCATCCTGCTTTTGATTTACCCTCTTATGCTCAGTGGCAGTACCAATGCCACACACACACTTGGGACCTTATGGAGGCGGATAACTGAGCTAACACTTATATCCATCAGTCTCTCTATCAAATGCAGATACAAGGAGGTTACCCACATGAGATTATGAGCTAATTCATGACTCCAGAGGCATACTAGGCTCATGTTGCTTGGCTTGGGATCAGGCGAAATGCTTTTGGAGGGGGTGGATTATATGGTGATGAATATGATGCTGCTGAGGAGGAAGCCGGAGCCCAAGGTGATGATGAAGATGGTTCTCATGAAGGAGAGGAAGACAATCCGGATAGAGTTCATAGTGTGAACACAACCAACAACGGATCGGAAAATGATTTTTATGATGACATGCAAGACTTAAGAGAAAGAGAAGAGACTTGAAAGCTCACCGTTCATTAAGTGACACTTTAAAGCTTTCAGTCAATTCTTTCTTTCTCTATTAGCTTTAACTTATGCTTTATTTTGCAGATACTTTTGAACAATATTTTCCTTCTGTTTTATGTTTTATTCTAGCACTTGTGACTTATAACTGTTTAATTAGTGTGTTATGTTCGTATTGTATATTGTTGTATTGTGTTGTTTAAACAATGTCAAGTACTTCATTTTGGGATCAAGATTTCAATGTTTTGAAGTTATTTTGAATTGTGGAAGTTTATTTTGTTTTATTACTCTTGCGTGTTTGAAAAAAAAGAAAATGTTCAAAGTTTCAAATTTCAAAGTGCTTGAAAGAAAAGCCAAAGAATGAGCAAAGTCTCAGATGTATGATAATGATAGATAGTTTGTGACAAAGCGCAAAGCCAAGGTACAAGTTTCCTTTTTTCTAGGTGTTTACTTGAATATGAAATGAGTACTTGGCACAAATTTTATCTCATTTAGTTCTCCGCAATAAAAACTTGTTTGTGAACCACTTAGAACTAGCCCCAATGTGAGGAAACCTCAATGTGTTTTACTATATGCAAGGAGACCGACATTCATTGTTTAACTCGGTCATTTTATGTTAAATCCGATAATTGTTTTTAAATTGTGTGAAAACATGGAAAGGATCAAGGCACATTTTTGAAATTGAGTGAAACACTTGACCACATATATCCTACCTTGTGAGAGGAGCGTGTATTTGCTAACCCATATGAGCCAAATGGACCGGAGTCCTCAAATGTGAATTTGCCCTGAATAAGCACAACGCTTTATGAATTTGACCTAAATTTTTTAAATTCAGTTCATTTTTGACACACTATAGGACTCTGATAAATTTTTATTGTTGTTGAACCCTAAACCTTCATGTTTTATATCCCTTGCCATAGAATAGGGGAACATTCAAATTAGAGTTATGTTTTCAACAAGTTGGAGAGAAAAGGGAGATGTAACTTATTTGTCATGTGAATTGGTGAATTTGAGTTTTGATCAAGACAACATTGTTGTGTAAATACAAAAGAAAAAGAAAAGAAAAATATGTACATGAAAAAGAAAAAGAAAAAGAGAAAAAGAAGAAAAGAAAGAAAAAGTCCAAAATAGAATAAGTTGTCAAGATCAAGGTATATATGGTTTATCACCAAGGGTTTGTGTTTAATGTAAGGGGAATCTTGTAAATTTATTTTTGAATGTAAATAGAAGAAATGTTCCCCTATGCTTGGCCATTTGAATTCAATTATCCCACAAATGTCCTTTCTTTTGTAGCCGAGCCAAGTTACAACCCTAAAAGACCTTATGATCCATGCTTTTGTGCTTTTTGGAATAATATTTGGATGGACACATAACTTGATCAAGATGTTAACTTGATTGCCAGATGTGTGTTTCATAACCCTCACTCAATGATTTCATTTGGTTACATCTACTTACAAATAAGTGTGTTAGGTGTGGTTCGTGAATAAATATGTTATTGACTTGAACTGTGTGACATGAACTTTGTGTTTATGATTTATTTCATATTTGTAGTAGATTTCTAGATTAGTGGAAAATTTCATACTTGCCCGCGCATTCACTTTGAATCATGCATCTGAACAAATTACGTTTTTCAAAACCTTTCCTCCTCATGTCTTGTGATTAACTTTGTTATCTTTTGAGTATTTTGTTTGAGGACAAACAAAGAGTTAAGTTGGGGAGAATTTGATAAGTGCTAGAAAGTGTTAAATTCATGATATATTTTAAGCACTTTTGATTACTTGTTTCACAAGTTATTTGAGGAAAAGCTATGAAAAAGTAAGGAAATGCTTTATTATGCTTTTTATATCTTACTTAACCCAATTGTGCAGGAAAAGAGTGATCCAGGCATGAACCAAGGAAAGAAACATAAAAAGGAGAAAAAAAGGGAGATGTCGCCTGAGCAACAAATGTCGCCCGAGCAACAAATGTCACCCTGGCGGGAATGGAGAAACAGAGAGCATGTTTTTGGGAAAGAAAGTTCGCTAGAGCGACACATGACGCCATGGTGGGAAGAGGAGTTCCAGAACCCATGTTTTTGAAGACCAGAGTTCGCCATGGCGAGAATTGCCTGCCTGACGAGATATGACGGTTTGGGGCAAGTGGATGATGAAGTGGCAGAAATCTACTGGCAAAGAACGGTCTTGTTGCCATAGCGACAATTTCCTGCCTGGCGAGAAAACAGAATTGTGCAGAAGTATAAAAGCTCATTACCTCATTTTAGAACAGATCTCATCACTTCCATAAAGAGAGAATAGGGCGAAAATTTACTGTTTTCATAGAGCAAGAGTGAGTGAGTGTGGATTCATCAAGATTTGTTGTGAAATCAATCTCTTAGCATGGATCTTCATCTTTCCTTCTACTTTTGTATGGTTCTCATGACAATGATGAGCTAAATCTCCTTAGTTGGGATTAGAGGTACTTAATTAAGCTTAAAATGTAATCTTTTGATCTTGTAATATATGATTCTAGCAATTTACATGAGATTGAAGTTATTCTTGCAATTCATTCCATATCTTTGATTTAAATGCTATTGACAAATACTTTTGAATATAGTTTAGAATATTCATCTATCAAAACAATGATTCTAGACATAGAATTGATGTTTTGATAATCACACAAAGTATATAGGATCTTAAAGCTTTCGGATCGTTTAATAGATTGAGAAATCGTCGATTAAACGATACGATCGATCTCACAATATCATTTGGACACAAATGATGTTGTCGAGCGATACGTGATATATATAATTATTAGGTTATATTTAACGCTTAATCAACGAACTCTAATTCCAATGCTTTTACGCCGTATTATTCTCCGTTTTTATATTCGCAATTTAGTTCTCGTAGTCTTAAACAAACAACCAATTAATCGTTAACTTAAAATGATAATTTATGTTGAACGGTCTATGATATCACACTAGTCCCTGAAGAGACGATATAGAAATTTGTTCAAAAGCATTGGCAAAGAACTCCAGAGAAATGTTTTTGTTGCTTGTTTTTGTTACCATATTATTCAGCTTCTCCCATATTATCCATGCAAGTTAAAGACACGAGACTAAAGAATTAGTTGAATCGTGATATCTAAGTAATTTTCTAGACACTTTAAATATTGTGCTACATTCTCAACTACCAATTTATTAGATAAATAATTCTCCACTTTTTTATTTTATCTAAAAAAACTCATTGATCAATTTGAGCATTTCAACGCCGGTTTATACAACACAAGCAAACATCACTTGACCGTGTTCGATCCATCAAAATAAAATACAAATATTTATCACTTTTACATAAAAAAAATATACGATAAATATTTGTCACTGATAAATATAATAAGACATCAATAAATAAAAAAAATTCGAGACTAATATTTATCTTTGATAACTATTCAAAAACAAAAAAACATGACGAATATTTTTTTATTTTCTATTTTGAGTAAAAACATGACGAATATTTGTCTTTAATACATAAAAAATAGGCAAAATTTTGAACAAGACATCGAATATGTTTCAAATTTATAAAGTTAATCCTGATCATTTGGTTCACATACACAAAATCGGATCACGAGTCCATAATTATTTCTTCAATTACACTCAAAGTGGCTAGTTGTACAATGAAAAACATGTGTTTTGCTACTTGTATTGTTTAATTTCAACTGTATCAAATAAACTATATGTTACGTTTTTTTTTAGAGTAAATTACACTTCTCTCCCCTCAAAGATGCTTGAAATACACTCCCCTCCCCTCTTATGTTAAAATATACAATTTCCTCCCTTGAAAAATAAAATTTACACTCCCCTCCCTTATAAGATGCTTGAATTACAACC
>Ga0099826_10003882_pt1 | contig 10311 bp, 7 predicted proteins | sample Mtrugardesep15_FD_76830 | JGI IMG/M metagenome (GOLD analysis project Ga0099826, IMG submission 76830) | Root nodule microbial communities of legume samples collected from California, USA - M. trunc garden sep15 | ecosystem: Host-associated > Plants > Roots > Nodule | place: USA: California...
ATCTTGATTTTGACAGTTTGATAATAATACATAATTGGATATGTATAAACAATATCATTTCAGTTTCTAGCATCTTCTAATTTATTTATGCAAATATTTTCATGACAATCTGATAAATCCAACCACTTGGGAAATTCTGCAAAACTATAAGGCACCTAAATACTCTGCTGATCATCCCATACTACTAGATGTGGGATTTGGGCACCGCATAATACCTACATCCATATCGTAGACACACCCCAAAGAACGAATGTCACAGCGGAAGCACACTTTGAAGCTCCTTGAAGCCCAGAATATTTCCAAAATAATCAGATAGATCACACTCTAACGCCCTCCGTTGTGCTTTTTATATTTTAGGAAAGTTTCCATGTTTTATTATATAAAAAACTATATAGACTTACCTGTACCTTAATTTTTTTATTATATGCAGCATAACTAATTGCATCAGAGACAATTTTTATTCTGTGAGATAACAATCTTGATTGTATCATCTGCATCCGGTTTAGATAGTTTCAAATATTGCACTAAGGTCTTTATTGAAAATTTGAACCAAGTTTTGAAGCAGATATTCAATTATAGATGCGACAGCATTTGGAATCATTAATCAACCTGTTACATTTGGGTTCCTGGGGTACTTCTGGTGCTATAGGACCTTAACATTTGGGTTCCTGGGATGCCTCTGGTACTATAGGACCTTAATTTTGCCATTCAAAAAAGAAAACCTGTTACATCATATAATAGCCGATTAGTATAGATTTTGCATCATGCAGAATAATATTGCAGCAAAATATGGACGTCAAATTTCCAATCGATACGAAACCTATTGTATATCTATTTTCGACTTGAATCTCATATTGAATCCTGCTTTATTATGTTGAGTCTTGATTGACAATGATGATCTCGATTCATCAAATGAATCCTGATCAGATACTGTGTATCTATTTTGTCCATGAAGCTCATATTGAATCTTTATTTAATATGTAGAATCCAAATTAACAATGATGATCCTGATGCATTCCAACAAATCATTACCTAAACTTAGTGCAATTAGCCACTTTTTTGTGTCAACTTTTATAGTCAACCACTTTTCTTCTGTCATTTGATTCATGACTTGAAATCTTAATTTCTTATGACGTTTACATATGATATATCAACTTATAATTTAGCTATGTTGTTTATTTTTACTTAAATATATCATATTTATACTAGTAATGTATCTTACCAATCATCATATGATTCGATTCACGATTCAGAAAATAGTTATTTCAATCCATGATATAAATCTTGATTTGATGACCATGTTTTGGCTGTTTTCTTGTGTTGATCCTGCCGAAAGTGATCCACTCAACGACATTCATAGAGTGACTTTGTCATCAATTTAATGTTAATAGGTCCAATTGCATTTGAAATCAAGGAATATGACGGGAGCGTGCCTAGTTTGGTATTGAGGCCACACTCATGGACAAAGGTGTTGATAACACCTCAATAATTTGACATTGATTTCATTTACTTAAGTTACTCCAAAATTTGTACTGCTGAGAACTATGATTTATATTAGCCATGTCATGTGTTTATAATATGTACGTAGTTTTTGTTTGGATAGATATACAAGTCTAAATATTCATTCTGTATGTGTTTATTTTCATGATTTCATTATTGGAAGGTGATTTACTTGTAGTAATGTTAATGATATTTTGGTCAGCTATGCAGCATTATTTTTGTGGACTTGCCACTTGGAACTGGTTTCTCATATGCAAAAAATGTCACGGATCACCGGAGTGACTGGAAACTAGTTAACCATACTCTTCAATTTCTTAGGAAGGTATGTTCATTATGCTAACTAGGGTGTAGAAGGGCACTGACGTGCTCGATAGAGTTTCTTCCACGTCTTCAGACTTTATTTTTGTCATGATGTGGTGGACAACTATGATCTTCATTTAAGAAAGGCGGATCACGTTATTTTGAACATTTTCTTATCAACTGAAACAAACTATCTGTGCTTGTATAGTGGTTGATTGACCACTCTGAATTTCTTTCAAATGAATTCTACATTGGAGCTGATTCATACTCAGGCATTCCTGTTCCAGCCGTTCTTCAAGAAATTTCAAATGGTTAGAAATCCTAAAATGCTCAATTTTTAAGATGGATTAATCATTAAGTAATGGTATATTTCTTTATAATTATAATAATAATCATGAGGCCGAAAAGTTTCTTAATCATGTTAATTAGTCCTCATTCTAATAAATAGATTATTTGCATTTTCCTTTGACACTAAGAAAAGCTAAAAGTTGAATATAGTAAAACTGACGGTTAGTTCAGATTACCAGCGTCATCTTTCCCCAAGAACCAGAAGGTTAAGACTTAAAAAAAAATATTGATATTTTTCCATTCTTTTGGTTAACAGGAAATGAAAAAGGTCTACAACCATTGATAAATCTCAAGGTTTCTAACCATAATCTCTGTCAAGTGTCAGTTGCTTCTATTACCGATGAACAAAAAATCTTAAATAGGGATTTCGGAAGTCCTAATACCCTTGTTCCATTATACCTGTTTAAACATTTTCAGGGATATCTGCTAGGGAACCCCATAACAACACGCAGAGAAAAAAATTATCAAATCCCGTATACTCATGGAATGGGACTCATTTCTGATGAACTCTACGAGGTATTATTGTTATTGTTTAGTAAAGCTACATACATTGTATTTTCCTGTTGATTACAATGATGAAGTGTTTGTACTTGAATTTAATGGATGATGTTATGTATTGACAACAGTCACTGCGGAGAAACTGTAAAGGAGAGTATGTTGATGTAGATTCCAGAAACAAGTTGTGTTTAAGAGATCTCCAGTCCTTTGATGAGGCAAGTAAACCATCCCAATTTTAACTATACCTATTATTAAGATGATACCAAGTTTAGGTGTAATACTTTTTTCACATTTTGTTGTAATACATGAAGAGAAATGAGAGAACGCGACAAATGGTCTCTGTAAAGCATACTAGTTATGATAGTTGTAAGAAATTACTTGTTTTTCATTTTGTTGAACTATTATTACTTGTTTTTCATTTTGTTGAACTATTATTACTTGTTTTTCATTTTGTTGAACTATTATTTCTTCTTATCATCAGTGCCTTTCAGGACTTGATATGTTCCACATTTTGGATCGCTATTGCGATGATGATCCGCGTCTGTGGAGAAGATCTTTGACTCAGGAGTCGAAGGAATTTCTTATTTCTCATCTCACAGTGCCTGAACTAAACTGCCAAGTAAATTTTTCGTAACTTACCTAGATTCACATACAATTTTTTCCATAAAATGTTTCAAATTTGATGTTCCTCATTTTCATTATTGTAGTTTTATAGTTTTTACCTCAGCACAAAATGGTCTAACAATGAGCGTGTTCGCAAGGCACTACATATTCGAGAGGTTTGATAAGATAAACATCATACTTTGAATTTGAGTTGAATACATCAAAGTCTCAAACTATTGGATATCAATAACATATTGATGTACATAGCTTTGATCCATGCAGGGAACCGTAGGGAAATGGGAACGATGTTACAGTGATGATTTTGAACAGGAGATCTTTAGTAGCGTTGAGTTTCATGCAAATCTAAGCAAAAAAGGTTACCGCTCTTTGATATACAGGTGAAGATTTTCTCATTTAGTTTAATGTTATTTCTTTTCAAACTCATATTGTCACCATATATGTAGTCTTTTTCTTGGATTTATCTCATCTAACGTGAGCATTTTACTTTAGAAGTTGTTGTGAACTCAAGTCTATTCCACCGTTTTTCTGAGGTATTTTCCACTTTGGGTGTTGTTTAAGCCCTCATGGCCTTAATGATTCATATAAACCGCTCTTAATTTCAATTTTGAAGCAATGTGAGACTTTTTGGTGTACTGGAAAAGTTGCTCCCTTGTCGAGGCTTATGCTCTAAAGAGCTTACCAGCTCTCGTTCGCGGCTTAGTCCCCCCATCTAGTGCCAGTGTCCTGACCTTAAGTCAGCCACTCCATTTTTTTTATGGTTTTGACCACTTTAGCCCTTGCGTAAGTCGTCACAGTTTTGTCCTTAGTTAAATGGTGCCTCAGTTGACTGAAGAGCATAGGTGTTTGTAAACTACTCTTATTCTGCTCTTATTCGAAAGCAGTGCAGTACTTTTGTGTACCAGAAAAAGAAGTATTATTTATGCACTGGTAATATCAACCTTTTCTTGAAGACGACATTAAGACTAGCTGATTTTTTATGGCAATTGATGTGTTGTTGGCAGTGGGGATCATGATGCAGTTGTTCCTTTCATTTCTACTCAAGCTTGGATAAGGGATCTAAACTACTCCATTGTAGATGATTGGAGGCCATGGTTCGTAAATGGCCAAGTAGGAGGGTAAGAATGAAACTTTATATCGATGTTTTTAAACATTTGATTGAACTGGGCAATTCATCGGTTGATTTGATTCCAGTTGCATCATAGTTCCATTGAATAGGATTGAAGCACAATCAAATCGAGTTGAACTGGTTTTTTTTAATACCTTTTTACTTATTTATTTGTCATTAAATCCAACCATGGTTGAACCAATTGAACCAGGACCGGAAGGTCTCACCGGTTCGATCTTCTGTCCAGTTTTTAAAGTGTTGCTTCATAACCCAAGTTTTTGAGGGTGTGTGAGACTCGTTTGATCTTAACATCTAGGATATATCGTAATCTTCATCAATAATTTTTCTTTCATGCAGATACACAAGGACATACTCGAATCGAATGACTTTTGCCACCGTGAAGGTAAGAACTTCACTAATTAAATCACACGTGATCCTTTCTTCTTTCAAGAATAACACTCAATTTGGTGAAATATTTCAATGTCTTTAAAAAGATTATGCAAATTCATTATATTGATTTTTGCTTAATTAATTGCAGGGTTCAGGACATACAGCTCCTGAGTACACTCCTGATCAATGTTTTGCCATGTTCACTAGGTGGATATCTAATTTGCCTTTGTAAATCAGAATCCCAAGATGGAATAAATATGTTTATATATCTATGAGATGATTTTTTTATTTTTATTTTTAAAACTGTCCATATTTGAACATTGTGTCCATATAGGGAGCAAAGCAAATAATCATTTGTTCAACATGTTGATACTGACAAACAAACAAAAAATTAAAAATGACAATAAAATAATGTCAAGGCTTTAGGTTTCAGTTGTATCTGATTTCATTTTATCCTCTTGTTTGATTTTTAATTATTTTTTTTGACACATTGTCTGATTTTTAATTATTAATCATATGATTTTTCAAAAATGCATGTACTTTATTCAAATATATATAGATATACACACACATACACACACCTGTAATATTAATCAAAATTTTATTAAAACTAATGTTTTTCTTCAAAAGAAATAAAAAATAAAAACTAATGTTTATATTTTACACGCATTAACGCAATAAAAAAATTAGACATATGGTACAATAGGCTAATTAAGAATAGAGAAAATATATAATTTGTTGTCAAGTTATTATGTGAAATTTGTGGTTATTTATCATGGACACAATTTGACAGTGAGGCCTTACCTAACTTTAATACATATTTCCTAACTCATCTATGAAAATATACTGCTCAAAAACAAATCTATGACAATAATATTACAATAAATTCTCCACTTTAAAAGTCTCATAACCGATCTAAAGTACGTCTATCAGAGCAATCGTTTTAAGCTTTTATATTTATTTCAAATTTTACTTGAAAAAAGAGCCTCGTATTTTATTTTAATTTTATGAAATAAAAAGATATCACATTATACTATTTTAAACATTGATATTGTCTCAATTCAACAAAGATTAAATTGATTTACTTTATTTAATAAATAAATTAGCTAATATGTTATCAATTTAAAAATAAAAAATAAGCAAAATTAATTGTATTGATTTTTTAAATGATTTTGCATTAAAAAAACTTTCTTTTTTGAGAGGTTTGTATTAACAAACTTAAGTAAAAGACATTTAAACAAAAATTAATATCATAAACTTTAAAAATGAATCATTAAATTTGTCTTAAGCCTTCTAACATGTTGGGCGACCCTGTCTTAAGTGACTTAAAACATTTTATCAATTAAAGTGTCTTAAGTCTTAACTCCTAGTTGGCAAAGAGCACACTGTTTGAACCAAAATTCACAACACATTTTGTCAAGAGCTTTCTTGATTGTGGTCCACATCTTCAAATATAAAATAATGAATCAGTTTATTGATGATGTGGTAAGTATTTTGTCTGTCTACACGCTGTCTTTTACTTTTTTTACTTTATTAAGGATGACGAACACTCTTCGGTCTTTGACTCTCTTTTGTACCAAAAAAATAAATAATGATGAACACTCTCCGATACATATGGACTATGGAGTTTAGTTGGAAATATGCTGATAATCAAAACATTCAATTTCATATCATACTTTTATATTAGTTGATTTTATATTTCCTCCGATCGAAAATTTTTAAAATAAAAAATTGGTCCTGATTATAAGAAAATATCACAATTTTTAAGGTGTAGTTGCTTAAAAGACTTTTCTATCCCTTATTTAATGTTTGTCTTTTTAATATTAACAAGTGTTAATGCTACCAATTTTTTATGGGGGTATATTTGTAAATATATTCAAAAAGTTACACTAAGTGATGAGTGCATTATTTGTAAATATATTCAAAAAGTTCCACTAATTGATGAGTGCATTGTTTTTGATGTTTTTTTTGGTGTTTCTTCTTATAACAAGGGCTGGATGGAGTAATAATTTTAAGGGAAATGTTAACGAGTGCCTTCGGGGCACTTTTTAAGGACTATAAATAGTAAATATTTATGAAAATGGATGTAATCATTGCGTTGGAAATCGAAATATTTGACTTTTTTTAAAGAATAATTACTTATTTTGGAATGCTTAAAGAGTGTCCCTAAGACACTCGTTAACAAGACCCTAATTTTAAATATCGAATGAATTTGTCTACGGGATACTATAATCCAACAAAATTTCAAAGTATTTAATAATGGAGAATGCTAACCAGTGCTATAGGAACATTGTTTATGCAACCAAAATATGTAAATTTTTATAAAAAAAGATAATGTAACTATTAGTTCATCAAAAATAAAAACTTACATTTTCAAAATAAAATTTCAATTTAAAGATTTCATAACCAATGGAGGAAGACCATTTTTAAGAATTTATCTTTAATGAGATGTCATATAATAAATGGACAAAATATTTGAACATAAGTGAGACAAGAGAAATTCTATCTTTGTCACAAAGACAACAAAAAAGTGTTTAGACACACATACACATAATTGAACAAAATTAAGAAAAAAAATAATTAAATGATGTGACTAAATTCTTTTTCATTTATTTTTCTCTACTTTTGTGAGTGTACCCAAACCTTTTTTATCTGTATTTGTGTTCAAGCAAGTCTTTCTCGTAAGACCAATATCATCCAATTTAAAAATCACATTATTAGATGAAACAACTTTTGATTAAGCATTATTTACTTTTCAACCTAACTTTAAATTTGTAGGACCCTTAGAATTGAAGAGTTAACAAATTAAAATATCTTGAAAAATGTTAACAAGTACCCTCAAGACATTTGTTAAGAAGTTTAAAGAAGAAAATTTGTCTTAGAAATAGTGCATTCAATGTATTGAAATTTTAAAAAGTAACTTTTTCTACTTAAAATTTACCATTTTTTTGATAGATAGACGAAATGACAAAACCATTATAAACTCACACACACAAGTGGAGGTATCGGTGTTTGAACCCCAGTCATGACATCCGGCCTAACAATTTCGGTATTTTACCAGTTGAGCTAGGACTTCTGGATATTTACCGATTATTTCTATTTGTGTTACAAGACCCAAATATCTTTATAAACTCCCACATGTTTCATGTTTGTTCAAACTCGAGATTCACAATTGTGTGTGAGTAGATCATCTCACTCATTGCACTTCATATTTTTATCAACAACTCATCATCCACAAGAACATTAAAAGTATCAGAAAATAGTTGAATCTTGCAAAGATGAACAAGTTCCTTCACTCTAGATATCAATATATTAAACAATGACACGCGTTCAGCTCAATCATTGTACTTTTTATATTTATAGAACACACGTTCTTCTCAGCAACTCATCATCAACAAGAACATTTAAAGTGTGAGAGAAATTACTTGAAGCTTGCTAAGATGAACATGATGGCTCCTACTTCTCATAATTCACTTCACTATATTTCTCAGATTCTACTAGCTCTTGCACTTTTTAGTTTGCACATGTTAACTCCTCTTGAAGCTTATGGCTCAAAGGTTGAACAGCTTCCTGGTTTTCAAGGTCCTCTTCCTTTTGAACTTGAAACAGGGTGAGAGCAAACCTAATCATTCCATGTTTTATTTCATTTTCACCTCCTGTTAATGGGGGTGCAGTGTAGTAAGTAATGTAGTTGTCTGTTCTGTTCATATACTTGATAGGTACGTGGGATTAGGGGAAACAGATGATGACATGCAAGTGTTCTATTATTTTGTCAAGTCAGAAAATGATCCTCAGAAAGACCCTCTTATGCTTTGGTTATCTGGTGGTCCTGGTTGTTCTTCCTTTGCTGGACTTGCCTTTCAAATAGGTCATTTTCAAATTACAACTTTATTGTTTTATTAATATTTTTTGACAATTTATTGATAATACGTAAATAATGGACTAATAAGTTATTATCTATGTTCCTTTTTAATTATCCTATTAAAATTATCTAGACATACCAAGAAAACTAATAAGTTTTTACTTTTCATAGTTAGTATATTGTTAGAGGGGAGGAATAAATGTTAGTTTCCGGGGATTGAACCCGAGACCCCCTTCAATGCCCCTTAGCTCATAAACCGAGCTACCTACGCAGGACTATCTTATCATTTGTATAGAATTGCTTAAACTCTTAAGCCATTCAATTGTTTCACATCTATCATACTAATATGTTTCTTTAATACTCAACTACCTACCGTAGCACCGCCCATGAGAAGCGACATTCCAGCGGATGCACGCTATATGTCTCTTTACTTGGCCTTTCCGGTTCATAGTTAGTACGTAAACCTTTCTCAGCCATCGAAAACCAGGCTTTGGTACCAACAGTGATAAGCATCCCAGCACTCTCTAATACCCTAGTCCCTGTTATAGGCAACATACCTTATTGCCTAATTAACTCTTATTAAGCTATTAACAGAATATAGGCTTAACTCAATCTTGTACCTATCACAAACTTCATAAATTTTACTCCTTTTGTGTTATTTCTGATATGTGTTTTTATATTTTAGGTCAATTTTAAATTTTACTATATTAAATTTATTAAAATTCGATATCGACATATTTGTGCCTTAAAACTTTTGATTGTGCAACATAGCAAATCACATCAGAGATAACAATCTATAACATTTCATATGTATCCTTTTTATATTTGTATATATAGTTTCTTAAAATATTGTGTCAAGATCACTATTGAAATTTCAAAATGTTCAATTGGATGTTAATAGGTCCAGTTGTATTTGAAATCAAGGAGTACGATGGGAGCATGCCCAGTTTGGTCTCAAGGCCACAGTCATGGACAAAGGTGTTAATAGCACCTTAATAATTCAACACTGATTTCATTTACTAATAAGAATTATGATTTATATCAGTCATGTCATGTGGTTGTAATATTCATATAGTTTTTGTTGAGATAACAGTAGTAGAAATATTCATACTTTTTTATATGCTTCTTTTCATGATTTTGTTTTTGGAAGGTGATTTACCAGCAGTAATGTTAATTATCTTTTGGTCAGCTATGCAGCATCATTTTTGTAGATTTGCCACTTGGAACTGGTTTCTCATATGCAAAAAATGTCACGGATCACCGGAGTGACTGGAAATTAGTTCACCATACTCATCAATTTCTTAGGAAGGTATGTTCATTATGCTAACTATGTGAAGACGGGCACTGACGTGCTCAGTAGAGTTTCTTCCACATCTTCAGATCGAGACTTAATTCTTTTCATGATGGAGGCCGACTATGATCTTCTTTTAAGAAAAGCCGATCATGTTACTGTTGCCATGTTCATTGTCACAGTTTTCTATTTCTCTTTTGTTTACTAATTACTTTAGGAGAATCATCTCCTAACTATGACTCAAAACAAACAATATTTTGATCATTTTCTTATCAGCTGAAACAATTGTCTGAATTTTTGTAGTGGCTGATTGATCACCCTGAATTTCTTTCAAATGAATTCTACATGGGAGCTGATTCATACTCTGGAATTCCCGTCCCTGCCATTCTTCAA
>Ga0099826_10003883_pt1 | contig 10311 bp, 10 predicted proteins | sample Mtrugardesep15_FD_76830 | JGI IMG/M metagenome (GOLD analysis project Ga0099826, IMG submission 76830) | Root nodule microbial communities of legume samples collected from California, USA - M. trunc garden sep15 | ecosystem: Host-associated > Plants > Roots > Nodule | place: USA: California...
ATTATAGCAAGCTTACCAATCTCCACTTTATCCCTTTCATTGAAAAGAGCATTTATCAATTCCCACTTCCAGCCATATGAATTCGGCTCCAGCAGATCTGCCACCTTTAAGTGTTCCATTCCAGCAGCCATCTCACTAGAAATAAAAGAATTATCATGACTCCGCAACCAAGGATCGTCCCAAACTGCAATACTATCCCCGTTTCCAATTCTCCACCTTTGACCACCTCTAACTACTACGTGTGAAGCAAAGATACTACGCCAAATAAAACTTGGGTTATGGCCTAGACGGCCCCCCAAAAAATTAGTCCTTGGAAAATATCTAGCTTTGTAAATGCGTGTAACAATAGTATCTGGGTTTGTTCAAAGTTTCCACCCTTGCTTCCTTAGCATAGCCAAATTAAAGCCAAAAAAGTGTCGAAAACCCATACCTCCATATTCCTTCCTCATAGTCAACTTGTCCCAGCTGAGCCAATTGATGCCTTTTCCTTGACTTCTATTCGACCCCCACCAAAATGAATTTATCATTCTTTGGATCTCTTCCCCTAAAGTAGTTGGCAACAAAAAGGTACTCATGCAATACGTAGGGATGGATTGTGCCACTGATTTAATCAACACTTCACGTCCCGCTTTAGATAAATGCTTTCCAGACCATTGTTGAATTCTCCTCCATACCCTATCTCTCAAATATCCAAAGATTGCCTTCTTATTTCGTCCAACCATAGACGGCATGCCAAGATACTTTCCATTTCCCATACTCTGTGACTTGAAGAATGTTTTTCACTCCTTGCCTATCCTCATCAGATGTATTACTGCTGAAAAAGATTACTGACTTTTGGAAATTAATTGCCTGACCGGACAAAACTTCATACAGTTGTAAAATCTCCTTGAGTTTTGTGCTCTCCCTTGTGTTTGCCCTGCAAAATAAAACAATCATCAGCAAATAAAAGGTGTGTGAGGATTGGAGCTCCTCGACACACCTTCACACCATGTATCTCTCCTCTCGCTTTGGCTTTTTTGAGTAATGCAGAAAGTCCCTCCGCACAAATTATAAATAGGTAAGGTGATAGTGGGTCACCTTGCCTAAGGCCTCTCTTTGGTATAATTGGTCCTACTCTCTCTCCATTCACAAGCACTTGATAGTTAACACTCTCCATGCACATTGTCATCCAGTTCACCCAAGTATCATGGAAATCCATTCTTCTCATTACATTTTTCACATATTCCCAATCAACTCTATCATAAGCTTTACTAATGTCAATCTTCAAAGCTACCTCACCAACCTTTCCTTTTTTCTTACATTTCATGTGATGAACAATTTCATATGCAGCCATAACATTATCAATGATGGAACGATTTTCTACAAATGCAGATTGTTCTTGAGATATACATTTGGGCAGTAAAGGTTTGAGTATATTTGCAAGTACCTTTGAGATGTTTTTATAGATGACATTACATAGTGAAATGGGACGAAGGTCTCGCATAGTCTCAGGATTATCTTTCTATGGAATTAATACAATGGTTGTATCCATTATTTGTGAAGGAAACGAACCATTGTTCAGCCATGTAGTCGCCGCATGATAGAGCTCCACCCCACATAAGTGCCAAAATCTCTTGTAAAAAGCCGGATTCAATCCATCCGGACCCGATGCTTTGTCAGAATGCATAGAAAATAACGCCTTTTGAATTCAGCTATGTGAAACGGAGCTAACAACATGTTGTTGTCTTCGCTGTTCACCACGTGACTAATGTGTTCCAGACCTGCACCACTCGCCGTCCCTCCATTTTCAAAAAGATGCTCGAAATAATTAGTAGCAACTCCACATAACTGCTGCTGTGTAGTCACCACCTCGCCATCTTCCCTTCACAAGTTTGATATAGTATTCCGCTTTCTCTTAGCACTGGCCATGGCATGGAAAAAACGCGAGTTCGTGTCACCATCTTTCAACCAATATACTTTTGCTCTCTGCTTCCAGAACACTGCTTCTTGTGACAAAAGAATTCCCATCCTCTTCTGGACTTCCTCATACTTTACAGAATGGAAATGAACCGTGCTGCTCCTAAGACTTTCCAACTCCTCACGACATTCGTCAATAGCTATCTTATATTTATTTCGGAGTTTACGACCCCACTCATTCATATCTTCCGTGCACCTCTGTAACTTATGTAAGACTTCCCCATTAATGTTAGCGCCCCAACCACCTTGAACAATATTCTCTAATTCATCCTCCAACAACCAAGAATTTTCAAAACGAAATTCCTTACCTCCCCTTCGCCTATGCTCCTCGTGTAGTTTAAGAAGAATAGGATAATGGTCTGATCGGTGTGAAATAACATTGTGAAGTTTACATTGAGGAAAGATATCAGTCCACATTTGTGTAGCCATTGCTCTATCAATTTTTTTCCTCTTTGTAGTCTCTTCCACCTCTACCCTTCACCCATGTAAATGGATATCCTATCAACGGTATATCAATCAAATTACTCTCTTGCACCGCCTCTCGAAAACCTCTTATCCTCCATGGTGGATGAACAACTCTGCTTCTTTTTTCGTCATTTGATAACAAGTCATTAAAATCACCCATTATGCCCCATGGAAGTGTGTTATCCTGTGCCAAAGTCCGGAGCAAATCCCAAGAAGCACGCCGCCTTTCATTTTTTGGGAAACCATAAAAGCATGTGAAACTCCACTTGGGAAACTGCGGATGAGTCACTTCCATGTTGATAAAGTTTTGTGAAAAGTTTATTAGATTGCACGTAAACGGATGTTTCCAAAGAATAGCTAAACCTCGACTCCTTCCGATTCTGTCGTCTGCAAATGATGCATCAAACCCCAACCTTACTCTTATCTCCTCTATTATGTTAGCGTGAACCAAAGTTTCGCATAGAAAAATGACTTCTACACGATACTTACGGGCCATGTCTCTAATTGTTGGAAGTGCGCTCGGGTTGCCCAAGCCCCGACAATTCCAATTTAAGATACTCATTTTTCCCGGCAGGCCTGCCTGCCAGGACCTGCCGATAAAAAATGAATTTTTTTTTCTACTTGTGTTTCTCGCCCTTCATCTTCTGTATTACCTTCCTGAGTTACATTGCAATCATCTATCTGCATTAACTATTGTTTTTGATTTGCTGCTGTAAAATTGATGACATCACCTCCCTCTTTGCTATTTCCATTACGTAGCCTTTTTTTATCAGATTCCACCAACACATGATCTTCATCTGTAACCGTACAATTGGAAATTGAATTCCCTTTTTTCTCCACATTATTAGGCACACTGACATTTTGTTTACCCTTCATTATTGCTTTTTGATGCACTTGCTTCTTAATCATATCAGCAATAATATCTTTCCTATTTTGTTGCAAGTTTGTAGTAGACCCTCCACCTATAACAGAAATATTTTTACTACCCTGATTAATTGCTTCTTGAATGCCATCATCTCTCTCTTGATTTTGTAACTGTCGTGTCTGCAAACTGTCATCCCACTGCCGGCTGCTGCCACCGTCAAATTGTCTCCGGCGAGTGTCAGCTCTTATTTCTGGCCCCAACCCCTGATACCATCATCTTCTTGAACTGAATACAGTTGATCACAATAGTCCTCTGTGTGTCCTAACAGCCCGCACAAGTAACAGTATATGCCGAGACGTTCATACTTGAGATTGACGATTATTCGCATATACCTTCTCGCATATGTTGCTTCACCACGTGATGTCGAACATGTTTATTTGTTAAGAACCTTCCAATCAGACATAATGATGGGTTGAACACCCCTCCATCCCACGCTAACTCTTCTTCAAGAAATTCAATCTCATCGTCCCCATCCCCTAAGTTTAAGTGTTCCATGACAAAAGGATGATTGGATGAAAATGTGCAATAGGAATATTAGTTTCACGAAGTGCTTGAAAATGGAAAACACTCTCTCTGGTAATTTTTTAATGGAATTGTAAAGGTGAAAAACACACACTTCTCACTAGGAGAGAAAACACTCACTCACTTCTCACTAGGAGAGAAAAACTCACAAAAAGATTTTTTCATGAGTCACAACTTTAGATGGCCAAGTATTGATGTTTAATTTTAGGAAAATTCATTTGCATCTTGAGTTTTGTTGTGTAAAAATGACACATAATTAATGCAAAATAAATTATTATAAATACATCATGATTTAAAACTCACCAATCAAAATACAATGTTTGACATAATACACACAAATTTATAAGTAATGATACAGTCAAAACATGTCATGTGTAAGAACATATCAGTATTAAAAACTCACCAATCAAAATACATTGTTTCGTAGAGGTGTCAAATATGGACTGGTCCGGTCCAGCCCGGCCTGGTGGGCTAATGCATGTAATTGGGTTGGGCCAGCTCGTCTGGTCTGATGTATGGACTGTAAAATTTGAGCCCAGTCCGACCCTAACATGGGCCACCCCGACTTGCATTTCAATTTTTTTTAATTAAGTGATAAAATGTACAACAATAACCTATTCTTTTTTAGATAAACACAAAAAAGATCAGTAATACAAACAAACACCTCACAAAATAACTACGATATCATCAAATATTATCCACACAAAATAGTTAGGGCATAAACATTCGCCAAACCTTACATAGTCTAACCTTACTCCTTACATAATAAAATATTATCAGTCTGACAATTTAAACTAGATTAACAAAAGAAATTATAATTCATGAAAAGTGAACTCATACTAAAATAGGTGTTTTAATAATTTATAAAAAAGAAAGAAATAAACTCATACCAAAATAATTTTTTCCAATTAATTTTTTTATATTTATTTTAAATCGGCCGGCCCAAAGCCTGGCGGGCCAGCCTGGCCCGACCCGTTTTTTTAAATTAGGTTGAATGGGATGCGTCAAAAAGGTCGGATGTTTCCTGGCTCAACTTTTGTAGGCCCAGCCCGTCCCAAAAAAGGGCTAATGGGTCGACCCATTAGTCCGATCCATTTCTTTTACAGCTCTACTGTTTGGTAGAATACGCACAAGTTTCTAAGTAATAATATACAATCAAAGTATGCCATGTGTGAGAACACGTCACAATGAATAACTAGCCAAAATACAATATTTGACGGAGTACACATAAGTTTCTATGTAATGATACAATCAAAACATGTCATGTGTAAGAACACGTCACAATAAATAACTAGCCAATCAAAATACAATGTTTGGCGGAATACACAAAGTTTCTAAGTAATGATACAATCAAAACATGTCATGTGTAAAAATGTGACACGATTAAACACTCACTAATAAAAATATAAAGGTTGGCGGAGTTCACATAAATTTCTAAGTAATGATACAATCAAAAGATGACACGTGTAAGAACACGTCACAATTAAAAGTTTCGCCAATAAAAATACAATCTCTGGCCGAATACACGTAAATTTATAAATAATGATACAATCAAAACATGCCATGTGTACTCATGACAAGTTTGTGTGCGGCTCAATCATGATAAATAGATTTTTTCTTTTATTAAATTTCATATCACTAGTCACAACTTTACATTCAACACTCTCCCTCTCCTTTATACACTATCATCTCAATCTATCTATAATATAATAAGAGACCTAACATTGCTCACATTCACTTTCATTCTCCTATTTTCATCTTGTTCTTCGGTTCTCTCCTATTTCCACTGTCGTAATCTCTTTGTAGGTAAACTTTTATCTTTTCAATCTATATTTTTTTAATCTACATCTTCCTCTCCTTACTTATCATTTTTCTCTTCAACACCATATCATAATTAAATATTATTTTGTTTGATTGCTGATAGTTAATCAATTGATTGTTCTCCCTAACTCACAACAGAATCAAATATGATTTCTTGCAAGTTATGATGACTAAGTGCATGCCAAGTTATGATGACGAAATGTGGTAACTTAAATCAGGTATACACAAATCTTGTTTCATTACTAAAGAGTGGTTTCCAGAGTAGTCATGTCACTAACTATGATGGGTTTAATACTACTGTAACACTAATAGATTGTTCTCCATAAATCTTGTTTCTCTCTACGTTTTGTGGTTCCATTCTCCCCTCTCTCCAAATGCATGATAACACTAGTTGCTTCCCTTCTCTTGCTCTGCAACATGTTTTATGGATTCCTAATTTACATGCTTTCTTCACCGATATTCACTAATATAAATTGGGTTTCTGATTGGTGTTTAATTAGTTAGCTATGATTGATTCAATTAATATTCACTGATACAAAATCGGGTTCCTAATTGATACAAACGTTTTTTCATTTGCATATTAAATCTAATATAATATATATTTTCTTCTAAATTGATACTAAATTATAAAGGTTATAGTTGTTGCACCAAAAATTTCAACTGACAGTAACTCGGGAATTTCAAGATCACCACTTCCAAGTGACATAGATTACTCTTCTCATCCAAAGCAATTCACATATTATGAACTAATGCTAGCAACAAGAAATTTTAGACTTGTATGTTTTTTTTTGGGAGGGAGAGTTTGGTGCAGTGTTCAAAGATTGGATAGGTCAAAATGAGAGGTCTCCTTTAATATTTTGATTAAAAATATTAAAGGAGACCTCTCATAATTTTTTTTAATCAAAATATTAAAGGAGACCTCTCATTTAGACCTATCCAATCTTTGAACCCTGAACCAAATTTTTCCTTCCCAAAATAACATTCAATTAAAAATTTATTTGTTGCTAACAAAAGTTCATGATATGTGAATTAGGATAGTAATCTATGTCATTTGGAGTTGGTGATCTTGAAATTACTGTGTTACTGTTTGTTGAAGATTTTGGTGCAACAACAATAACCTTATCATCTAGTGTCAATTTACAAGAAAAAATATATGGCATTAGATTTAATATGCAAATGATTTTTTTTTAATCAATTAGGAACTCAGTTTTTATCATTGAATATCAATCGGATAAATCATAGCTAATCGAATTTAACATCAATTAAAAACCCAATTTGTAGTATTAGTGAATATTGGTGAAGCAAGCATATAAATTAGGAACCTAAACAACTAGTAGCAGAAAATCAACATGTAGCAGATCAAGAGAAGGGAAGAAAATAGTGTTTCATGCACTTAGAGAGAGAAAAATAGCGAATGGAACGACAAAGTGTAGCGAGAAATAAACATTGGAAAATAACCTGCGACAATGTGTTTTGTCTTTTTAGTAGTAAATTGAATTTTTGGTAAAAAAAACATAAGGAAATAGACTTGCTGCTAGTAACTTACTTCTTCATATTTTTGGATGGAAGTAACCCCTAATATATATAGGGTGTGTTTCAATTGAAAGAATATTATTATTTTTTTAAAAATAAATGAGAGGAGATTTTAAAATGAAAGATGAGAGCGTTAATTGTCACCGATCACATTAAATATACTGTTTAAATTAAATTATAATTTTATAAACATCTCACATGACTCTCTCTCAGTTAAGTGCCTTCTCTCCTATCAAGTATTTGGTAGATCTTATGCATGTTATTTGGGTTTCCTTTGGCAAATTGGATCATTTATTAATGGGTTGAATTTTTTTTCATGATTCAATATCCACATTTTTTTTTTTAAAGAGGATTCAATATCCACTGAAGTTGATACATAGCCGATTGCGAAATATATTGATATTTACACGTCAATAGTATTTTATATATAGCAAGAATTTGATTGAAGATTACAAAGGCTGCAAAAGGTAAATTTAATTAAGCTTCAACGTCCTTTTGAAGATTAGAAAAACAGTAGCAACCACAATTTTAATCATCATTCCAGAAATTAATTACAAAAACATTAGGTATAATTCGTGCCATATTTGGAAAGTCTTAAAATTCTTTGTCTCCTTCGAGATCAATTATTTCCTGAGGTAATAAATCATCGCCCTCGTCTAAAACTGTTTAAAACATCTCTTAACAAGGATTTTATTCTAAACAATAACAACATTTCTCACTTAATCAATAGAGGATCGACACATGTGTCATCCATCCCAGCTAGAGATATTGCATCAGCTTCAGAACAAACTGAGGCTGATGTAGGAAACAATAGTAATGTCATTCCATTTTTTCTTTAGATGGTGGAATAAACACCACCACTACTACTATTAGTAGTAGTAGTACTTTGAATTATGATCAGTGGCATGATAATTTATTGATTAAGTTAAGTAGATCACTTAGAGGTGAGAGTTATAGTTAATGTTCACAAGTTGGTGGAATCTCTAGAAGAAGAAGCGTAATTCTTTCCACTCTCCATCCTCATCAAGACGATATCAACAACATGTCTTCTTCAATTTCATCAACATAATGGTGGAACAATAGTGGTAATAGTGTCATTTCATCTATGTAGAACAAACACATGATGATTGAAGTTGTTGCTGCAGGTGACCAAGTAGTACTACGACTCAGTCTCAAATGAATAGTGGTATTACTTGGTCCTGTGCCTACATCAACAACTTCATTTATTATGGGTTGGTTCAACATAGTTGAAATAACACTATTGTAACTATTGTTCAACCATGATGTTGATGAAATCGAAAAAGACATGTTGACATCTTGATGAGGATGCAGAGTAGGAGGAATTATGCGTCTTCTGCTAGTGGTTTCATCACCTTGTGAACCTTGACTAGAACTCTCTCCTATAGATGATCTATTTCTCTTGATTAATAAATTATCATGCCAATGATAATCCTTCATAGTACAACTAATACTAGTAGTAATTGTGGTGTTAATTCCACCGTCTAAAGACAAAACTGAATGACATCGCTATTGTTTCAAGCACCAGCCTCAGTTTGTCCTGCAACATGTGCAATATCTCTAGCTGGGATTGATGACACATGTGTCGATCCTCCATTGATTATGTGAGAAGTGTTGTTGTTGTCAAGAGTATGAACAATGTTGAGAGATATTTCAAACTTTCTTGGAGGAGGGCTATGATTTATTAGCTAAGGAAATAATTATACATATCGGGACTAAAATATAGCTCCATACAGCTTAAGTTTTAGTCTCGTGTTTGGGGGTTGTGGACCATCAAAGAGAAGATAGCACCATACCCCCCTCCAAAAAAAATCATTTCTTTGGATTCAGTTTTATACTTTCGGAGCATTTGCATATTTTACCCTTCTTTGGTTAATTTCGTGTATCCAACAATTTTTTAGTTATAACAAAAATATGTTCATAGATTTTCTGGTTTGTTATATTGTTACTAATCGATTTAAAACTGACTTTGGACAGTTTTTGGAAGTTATAATTAAAATACGTAGTTACAGTTGTGCTTGTATAAATTAAAATGGTATGGAAACAAAATAACGAGACATGCAAGCGGTGCGATTTGATGGTCTTCAACTTGTCATTAGTTACGTTGCATTACAAGATCTTCATTGTTAAAAATAATGGAAAATACGCATTGATCTTGTTTAGCATTTGTTCTGGGCTATGCATATTGTTCTTGGCTATATAAGATTTTTCCAATTCGTGATGTTTATGTTGAATTCAACATAAACATCACGAATTATCGTTCATTGTTGGTATACTGATAGGCGTTGGTACTGATACGCGTTCATTATTGTTATAACTTGATATGGTTTCTGATTATCTCAAAGTCAGGCGTGTTTTATGCAGTTTTCATCAGATAATAATAGTATGCAAGCAAAACAGTTCTACAAGCAGATTTATTGTTATAGCACAAGGTGTTTAGCTTTGTGGTCATGGAACCACGGTCTGACGCACGAAAACGGAATCAAATGGAGGGCTGCTTGCCATTTGATCTTCACAGTTAATATTCTTACGATCTACGTGATATCAATTCAATTCTATATGCTGAATGCTACAATTTCCCCTTCATAATTGTTCTCTTTCCACATGAAGAAGAGCAAGATGATACAATTTATTTCATAGACAAGGGACTTCAGAATCCAAAGCACTCCCCTCCAAAACTCAATTTGCTAAGAAGGCCTCAAAGTACTTCCAATATACTTATGTTGAACGCAATGCATTATTTAATTCACAAAAATATTTAACTATATGAATCCCTTTGCTTCTTACACATAAGATAAGATAGTTGTGCTGAAAAGCCCTAGGAAGATGCTTGTATATGTGATTATTTTAATTGGATGATCACATTACCCACTTGGTGATGGCTCAAATTGTGAACTTATTTACATTTTATTAATATATTAAATTAAACTCCATATGAGAGAGAGTCATCTTTTTTCACTTAATCAGGAGAAAGAACATGCATCAAAGGGAAGCAACGACATCCCAACTAGGTTAGCACCCCGATAAACCCTCGTCCTATGCCACCAATCTCAAAAATATTATTAAAAAAC
>Ga0099826_10003886_pt1 | contig 10310 bp, 8 predicted proteins | sample Mtrugardesep15_FD_76830 | JGI IMG/M metagenome (GOLD analysis project Ga0099826, IMG submission 76830) | Root nodule microbial communities of legume samples collected from California, USA - M. trunc garden sep15 | ecosystem: Host-associated > Plants > Roots > Nodule | place: USA: California...
AGCCTGAGCTAGGAAATCTTCAAGCATTACAAGAGCCTTGATGTAGAGATTGGGGATCTTTTGGGACTCGATAACACGCATAACTTTTTCGAGCTGTTTGTTGATCTTGTCAAAGCTCTCTTGTAAGCTGACCCAGTCATTGATCTTGATAGCATTCTTGATCTGATCAACGGTGGAAGACATCTCATCAAAACGCTTATCTTTAGCAGATTTAACGACGCGCTTTTGGCCATCATCATCATCGCTGTCATCAGCATTACCACCAACGTAGTATTTGCTTTTACCGCTGGGATCTATTGGAGCGGGTTCAGTATCACTGGGTTCATCATCAATATCAGTGGGTTCATCGTCGGTATCACTGTGATCACCACCCTAACGATAGAATAGAGCATATTATTGGATGACAGTGAGCGAGTGCAAATAAAACAACAAGAGTAAGAAATGAACATAACATACCTGGTAAAAGAATCTGGAAGTCATGGTAATGTCAGATTATAGCTCAATTGTTGCGTTTGTCGAATAGGGTTAAGGCTATCGTAATCGTACCTCTTGTCTGGGAGATGCTCAAGAACCCTAAATCAACAACAGGTTAGCCGCTGCAAGATAGATAGATACGGTGTTCGGGTTTTCTAGTTTGGGCCCTTTCAATTCAATGGGCCAAACCTAGATGTAGATATAGTGCCTTCTATCCGCACCCTAACCTCTTTTTTTACATAACAACTTGTACAATACCATTATCTTATATCTTATACCAACGTTCAAACGGTCACGCGTGTCTATCTCTCTACTTTTTATATTGTTGTGCTAACACGTGTAAATTATAACTAATGTTTTTTCTCTAAAAAAAATAAAGTTATTAAAGACCTGATGTATATAATAGTTGAACAAACAAAAATTAAATTGGGAACCTTTCCTCATGCACAAACCGATTTCTTCATATCTTATTTGTGTGTTTTATACCTTTCTTCTATTGATGCAAAATTGGCATGTGTGGTCTCTAGACTGTAAATTGTTTTCGAGAGTTAACTTCAAGTAGTTTGTTTTGTCGATCTTGAAATATCCAATGTTTCGTATGTTGTGAATTCACACTTTCTACACCAGTCAGTCTCTTGAGGCGGTAATTATTTTCGTAAATATTAAAGAGTTCATTGTTTTGCTACATGAATCTGAAGGTGAGAAAAACATAAGGGGGGTTGAATTCGGTTAGCTTTTTCTTCGATTCTCTTAAGTTGAAAAGCACAAACCATAAGCAGTTCACGAACAGCTTCTGAAGTGATGTTCAGAACTAGGTTGCAGCGGATAAAAACAGAGAGAGAGAGAGAGAGAGAAGACACAAAGCAATTATACAAGTTTCTTCCACAAACCGGAAGTAGTCTTGTCCCCCTTGCACTTCCAAGGAAAGTTCACTAAAATGTAATATTTGATTACAAATGCTCATTGCTAAACTTAGCAAGAGACTTCAAATGCTCAAGCACAACAACAAGAGACTTTCAATGCTCAAGAACACAATCAAGAGACTTATATGCTCAAGCACACAAACAAGAGACTTATAATCAAACAGACTTGCAAAGAAAAATGTTTGACACTGAACACTTGATATACAATCAAAGGTGCTCACAATGCAAATCAGATACAGACTCATTAAGACTCTAGAATTTCTAAGATATGGACTTTGAAAAGAAATTTCAAGTGAACTTTTGGATGTTGAACAATTTTGACAGAGTTTTGGCGTTTTCAAATTGTTGTAGAGTCTTATTGTTCTTCAAGTTTTCACTTCTTTATATAGAGGTGTGAAATGAACGTTAAGTTGTCAGCACATCAAAAAAGAGTCGGTTGAAGCTTTGATGAATCACCAATGATTCATTGTCTGATATGGTTATTGTCCTATGAAGGATCAATTTCAAATGCATTCCATGTATGAAGGAACATTGTTGCAGGCAGAGCTGTTATCCTTGTCTTGCAGCAGAGACAAACTCTGTGTAGTGGAGGTATTGGTTGTACACTTCGTACAATTGTACTTTGTCAACGCTTAACAAAGAAACGGGCGTCCAATGCTTTTGAATCCTTTTGAGTTAGCCGTTGTTACTTTTTTCCACTCTTTCGCAATATTAAGACGACATTGAATCCATTGATTAGCTTTTAAATCTTTAAGTTTGCATCTCCTGATGAACTTTAGCTTATGGTGATATTCAGCTTCTGATGAACTTGCTTATGATGACGTCATCACTTCAGGAGCGCTATGTCTTCAAGAGCACTTTTGACTTCAGGAGCAGTTCTTCTTCAGATGCTTTTAAGCTTCCTTTTTGTTAAATTCTTTGTTCTCTTTTGTTCATCCAGAATCTATAAATGGTCTCAAAATTTTTGTCTATGGTCCTGTACACTTTAACAAATATTAACATATCCAATTAACAATTTTTTTAATACTTTGTTATCACTCAAAACTTTTAAGGTAATGTTAAACACATTTTGTTTCAACAAAATCCATTATAGTACTCTTGACAAAAAAAAAACCATTATAATACCCCATGCCATAAAAAAAATGTAACAAGTGAAATAATAAGATTTTGTTAAATTTGAATATATAAATGTTTTACCGTTAAAGTCCATATAAGGAAACCATATTTTTTAATGTGAAAAGTGTATACTAGTTATAACAATAGATCACTACAAGAGATTTGACATTTTAAGCAAGTGATCACGAACATCAATATATATATATATATATATATATATTTATGAATATATATTATATGGTCAATCTGGTTGTACGAATATTATTTAGGTTAATAGTCATTTTGGTTATAGTTATTAAATTTATTGAAATTCTAAAATAATTTTTTATTGTGCACCATGTTAGTCAAAATAGTCTCATACATTAAAATGCTATGTTAATATTATGACACTAGTCTCTTTTTTTTTTTGAGCAATGACATTAGTCTTTTAATACACTTACATATTGTCATATTAGTCTTTATATGAAAAGAATTAACGTCAATAATGAAGGACTATTTTAGCTTTAAGGATTGTTGTGATTAACTAAGTGTACAATTTTGATATATTTAATGATTATTACTACCAATCATGAGATTAAAATAACTATTTTCCTTTATTATTTTGATCTTTTAATGAGGTTAATTTTTTTTATTAAAAAAATGAAGTTAATTTTATAATTTAAAAAAACTTATTTTCATAACAAAAACGCTTATTGGTCTAATTTATTTATTTCTATCTCTATAAAAATAAAAATGGAAAGTGGGTAGAGCGAACGTGGAAGAAGCAAGCAGTTGAAAGTGGTCCATCAAAAATGAGTCCGGATCTGCTCCAGTACCCAACCTGTCCAGTTTCCCAGTTAGTATCACAGATGCATGACACGTGCTAATTATAATTTCGACGGTTCGGATTAAAATTTAAACTAGTTCTCGATTTGCCTCATCATCTTGTCGTCTCAGCTGAAAACCAATTTCCCAATTCCAATCACCGTCTCTCCTTTGTCCATTTATTAACAGAATGGTGTGGTCGTGGGTTGGGTTTTGCAATTCTGAGTCTTTGATTGGAAGCAAATTACAATCTTTCACCATCACATTTTGTTTGAGGCATTCTGTTTAAAATACTTCAAAAATCAAGAAACTCACAATCTTTCCTCAAACACACCGTTTCAAAAGGACGCAGGAATTTAACTCAATTTTATACATATAAAAAAAGGTGGATTTATAAAGGGGAAGTTGTCCTTTTCGATATGTTCCTTGAAGGAAAAAGAGGAAACACAATGACAGTGGCTTCGGCGTTGCTGTCGAGCGATTCAAGGTGTTGCGGCCACTCAAGGTACGGCGGCGGAGCGAGTTAACTGTGTTGCGGAATGGTGAGCGTAACACTGTTATGGATTTGAGAACTGAAAGGTGAACTGTTTATATTTTTTAATCTGAACCGTTGAAATTTTAATTGCCACTTGTCATGTATCTGTATCACAAACCGGGAAACTGTACACATTGAGTACTGGAGCAGATCCGGACTCATAAAATATATATATATATAAAGTAGAATAAATGAATGAATGAATAGTAAGTAAGAGGGAAAAAAAGAGTAAAGTAGATTGAATTTGCGATCCATCATCGGTCGAGAAATGAAGTGAATTATGCAACTGCTTCTCACCATCGTTCCCCGTTGCAGTTGCAGGTACCTACCTTTTCATTCTTATCTTTAATTTCCATAGTTTTATTTAGATCTGATCTGATCAAATCTAATTCACGTTTTGCTTTGCTTTATTTTGTAGTTAGTTAATTTGATAGATAGTATTATTCGACTGAGTGAGTGAAGTATTATGGCGTCTGCTAGCCTTGGAAATGGCGGTATCGGCAGCAGTTCAAGGTCTGCTGCTGCCTTAAGAGCTGCTTCTTCCACTTCTTCTTCCGTCGATTGGCTTGGCAGAGAGATGCTTCACATGAACCTCAATCGTGATCATGACGACCACGACGACGATGATGCCAGAGAGAGCGAGCCTGACATCATTGATGGTGTTGGTGCTGAAACTGGACATGTTATACGAACAAGCATTGCTGCACGAAACGGTCAATCTAAGCAGGTCTGTCTCATTTCGTATTCGAAAACTAACTCCTGTTCTGTGATTATATTATGTCACCATTTTTCTTTTTCGACCTCACAGAATGTTAGTTACATTGCGGAGCACGTAGTTGGGACAGGCTCTTTCGGAACTGTTTTTCAAGTAAGCCATCAGTTTGCTTGCTTTTCATATTGTTTGCAAATGTTATGCTGTTATCACACACAAACATCTTTTTTCAGGCTAAATGTAGAGAAACAGGAGAGATTGTTGCCATCAAGAAGGTTCTCCAGGACAAGCGTTACAAGAACAGAGAGTTACAGATTATGCAAATGCTTGACCATCCAAATATTGTCGCCCTCAGGCATTGTTTCTTTTCAACCACTGATAAAGAGGAACTTTACTTGAATCTTGTACTTGAATATGTTCCTGAAACCGTCAATCGTATTGCAAGAAACTATAGCAGGATTAACCAGCGAATGCCTTTGATATACGTGAAACTTTATACGTACCAGGTATCTAGTTACTTCCTTGTTAGTTAGATTTAGGAATGGCATATACATTATACACGTAAAATTACTAAGTCACAGTCCCCCAAAATATTTGATGATTATAATATTTAAATATAAACTACATTCTGCACGTAGCAAGATATCGTAAAATTAATATATGATCAGCCCATGAAAACCTAACTATTTTAATCCCTGTCTGATTGTCTTTCTCATATTCATATATTACATTTCTCAATTTTAGATTTATCTCATCTGGATAAGTTGAGTTCCGGTTTCACACACGAAATTCTTTTTCAAAAGAATCGTAACTAAAAATTATTTTTCAAACAAAATCATAAAAACATTAAAATAACAAATCATAATTGATACCGCTTTTTATATATGGGTGATAGACTTTTAGAAGGGAAGAAAATAAAAGTATAAAGTTTGCACAGTTCAAATCGCTGGTCGATTGGTGACGTGGTGATCAGCATACTCCTAATTTTGCTTCTCATTGGTGGAAGGACCTTATGAAGTTGGATGTGGGGGACAACTTGAATTGGTTCAACTCGGAGGTGAGTAGAAGAGTTGGAAATGGCGACAAAACTAGACGTACCATTCCACATTAAGTACCCAGGGCTTTTCTCTTTGTCTAAATAAAAAGAGGCGATGGTGGCCGAGCTTCGGGTGGTGAATGCGACGGGGAGCCATTGGGCGTTCTCTTGGAGACGCTCGTTCTTTGTTTGGGAGGAAGCCATTTATGCCGATTTATTGGAGGATTTAGCAGGTTTCGTGGGTTCTCAAGACCGGGACAAATGGAGGTGGAGGTTGGAGGAGGACGGGGTGTTTACGGTGAAATCTTTGTATTCGAAGTTGGTAGGAATGTGGCTGGGGGAGGGGTCTTTTGCGTAGGGGCAGTTGAGGGTGTTCACTTATATTTGGAAGAGTCCGGCTCCGGCGAAAGTTGTGGCTTTCTCTTGGACCTTGGAAGTTACTTCGAGATAGGATACTTTCGAGGACCAATCTCTCTAGGAGGCGCTCTTTACCACCGGACACCTCTTTGAATTGTGTCTTATGTGACCGAGCATTGGAGTCTTCTGCACACTTATTTCTTTTCTGTGAGGTGTCTATCAAGGTTTGGACTGAGGTCTTGAGATGGCTTGGCTTTAGTTACCAAACACCACCGGATTTGTTCTGCCATTGGCAGTGGTGGAATGCGGCTGCTCGAGGTAAGAAGGTTCGTAAAGGTTATCGAATTGTCTGGCACGCGGCGATTTGGAGCATTTTGAAAGCTAGAAATGATGCTATTTTCGAAAACTACGCATCCGGGATTGAGGAGGTTGTGGAGAATATTAAGGTCCTGTCGTGGAGGTGGATGTTGACTAGGTTAACGGTGCCGGCTTGCCTATTTTATGAGTGGTGTTGGAACCCAAAAGAGTGCCTTTTGAGGTAAGGGGCTTGGCGTTTTTGGTTCGGCGGTTAGGGTGGTGAAGCTAAGGTATGCCGCTGTTTGCTAGTTTTGATAGGTAGTATATATGGTAGCCTCACCATTGGAGTTTTTTGGAACCGCATGCCTGCTGGGTGGTTGCCTACTATTTTTTCTGTTTTGACAGCATTTTTTTGCTGCTGTTTCTGTGTAACAGAGCTGTGTGCTGGTGTGTAGCGGCTGGGTTTTTGTTTATTGGGTGCGTGGCTAAGTTGTTGACAGCATCCTTGTATTTGTGTTGCTTTAAAGCGAGTGTTCGTGCGTCTTGCACAGTCTCGTCATTAATAAAACTTTGCCGATTCTAAAAATAAAATAAAAATAAAAATTGCTGGTCATTTTTTTCGTCCGTTGATAAATTTCTCTGTTCTTTTCTCTGCAGATATGCAGGGCCCTTGCTTACATACATAATTGCATTGGCATCTGTCATCGTGACATCAAACCTCAGAACCTACTTGTAAGACATTATTTGAATAACTGAATTTTCTTACATGGGACTCATTAAGTTTACTAAATACCTCATAGTGGGCTTGTTTATTATGATATTGTTTTTTCACATGCTAATTTTGAAGTTGAAACATTTCAACACTCTCTTATCAATTTAGATCGACACTGAAAGGAAACATTACTGAGATGACCACAAAGAAATAATTAATGAAAGATTGTTTTTACAGCTTGTTTGGTTCTGTTTCCTTTTTATTTTTGGTTAAGTGCTTGCCTGCCTGCTTGCTGCTATCCTTATATGTCTGCATTTTCAAATAAAGGTGACTTACTCTTTCAAAGATTTTTCAATTATAGTTTACTTTGATCAGTTGGTGATGTCTTCAACTTTTCTCCGATGTTTGCACTGGAATGGATAGTTTTACGAATGCTGGCTTTACTTTATACACTACATTATTTGTCCATGCCAGAGACAAACTGTTGCAAATGGTTGGAGCCCCCAAAACTGGCTTTATACCCCCAATCTTGATCAAAGAAACTGTTTTAGTATGTGAAGGACCTACTACCTCAAAACTTGAACTACTAGTTGGAGAGACAAGCAGTACAGATACAGCTTTATATTTCTAAGAGTATACATGTCACAAAGCTTTATGCATGCTGGTATCTCGTGTCACTGTTTTCTTGTTGAGATTATCTAGTGTATATTACACAAATTGTCTCTTTTGTTAATTTTATCATCTCATTTTCTCTACCAGAGGTCTGTTGTTCTCTATCGTGAATGGTATGTGAAGGTTTTTGAACCTTTACTACAGTAAGGGTAATACAGAACAATTCAATTATTAGTATTCATCTATTGTATATATCTGTTTAAAAATTGCTTGCAAAACAAACTTGAGTCTGGGGCACCTTGTTTTTCTTTTCTTCTTCCATGTTTGTTTCAATATAATTGATTGCATGAGATGATGCCATGTGGCCACCGTGTAAGAAATCTGGCACGTAGAGGAAAATACAGGATTAATTAAATACTTCTCTGGCTTTCTCTGCGACATGGAAAATTCTGGCAAGAGGATAATAAATATTATTATTTTGGCCAAGTATTGAACTACAGGATTGGATTTAAGTATTGTCCTTTTAAGGGGCATATCTGTTCCTTGTCACTGTCTTCGGACAGTCAATTTGAAAGTGCTTAATCCAGTTGGAAGATGATACAATATATACCATTATACCTGTGTTTGCATCAGTCAGTCAGTTACTAATGGTTGTTCTCGCTTGCCAGGTGAACCCGCACACCCATCAGCTGAAACTATGTGATTTTGGGAGTGCAAAAGTGTTGGTAAGATATAAAACCCATTGAACTGATGGTTGACGGAAGTTACTTTTCTGCCCCTCATGTTTCATTCTTGTTTTAATTCATCAGGTGAAAGGAGAACCTAATGTTTCATATATCTGTTCAAGATACTATCGTGCCCCAGAACTTATATTTGGTGCCACTGAATATACAACTGCCATAGATATATGGTCAACTGGTTGTGTAATGGCCGAATTACTTCTGGGCCAGGTGATTTGACACTCCCCCCTCAGTTCTTTGTTTTTCCATCGCCGTTCTCGTTTTCCTGAAATTCAACTTACATTGCAGCCCTTGTTTCCTGGAGAGAGCGGAGTTGATCAGCTAGTTGAAATCATCAAGGTGAGGATTTACCATCAATGTTTTTCAATCAGTCTTGATTTGGCCATGCAAGCATTATGTAATTCTTTCATATTTAATAAATGTGTGAACTGTTTTATCTAGACTTTATATGTACAATAAATTTAGTTGTTTCTGTCAGCAATTGGATTTGTTCCTATACATTCTGACTCAATGGAAGGGATATTTATTTTGATTTTTTGCAGTTATTTTTAGTCTTGATAAAATTTCTCAAAGCTTGATTAACTCTTGTTGGTTTGACCCTGGTAGAGTAGAGAAAAAACAAGTTTTACTTTATTTTGTAGTTTAGATTTCTCTAGTTCCTTTGTTGTAATATTGATGTATTAGTTTCATAACTCACTTTTCCCCATTGAAATCACAAGAAATTACTTACTATTCCATTTTTTTTTGTTATTTCAGGTTTTGGGAACTCCTACCAGGGAAGAGATTAAGTGCATGAACCCAAATTATACTGAATTTAAGTTTCCGCAGATAAAACCTCATCCATGGCACAAGGTTTACTCTCTTGTGCTTTGCTTGCATTCTGATGTTTATTGTTCAATGCTTGTAATTATTCAGGATTTAGGTTATTAATTATTTTATGCTTATTCTTTGTTGGCAAGTTAGATTCTAATATATGTTGAGCCTGTATTTCTAATGTACTATTAACATTTAATATCTTGAATGTTGATTGTTCCATGTGTGATAAAGGGAGATGTTTCATAGAAAAAAGATAATGACGTTTCGTATAAATGCGAACAAAGCATAATCCTTTCTAGAGTTGTATTTCCTCCATATCCCCCGGCAGTTTTAATTATATGAAAAGTTAAAATAAAAGTAGCATTCCTTCCTTTCCTACTATTCTTCATTTGGGGTGATAAAAACAAAGCTAGTATTGATGAGGTTGTGTTCTTGTTTTCTTTACGAGGATTGTATTTTGATATTATTTTATGCCGTGGGTGTTAGCGCATTGGTGGTTGCTTAGCGTTGTATCCCAAAGGGACAGAGTTCAATCCTTGGTAGGGACATTTCCCTTCCCCTGTTTTTAAAAAAATATTAATAAATCAATAAAACAGTATTTTAATCTGACTTGTCTTTCTGAACTTTACCTCTGCATTACTTATTTTTCTGCACTTCTATCCCACTACATTTTCTCTCTCTATTTGATCCATGTACATGTGTGCCACATCCAAGTCTTACTTCAATTGTACGTGATATAAATTGATATGGTCCTAGTCCTGAGTTATTATGGCATTAGATAGATTTGAGTATGAATCATGTCGTCAACTTATTTATTTTTAAGTTTTGTATGCCCGCCTCACCGGATTGTTGATCTGACATGTGTTGGGATCAGTGTTGAAAAATATCAAGGACCATATGAGATTATTGCTAGATTAGTGTAGGTAGGTATAGATGGCATGTCTTCGTTCCCTGTCCGGAGATGCTAGGAGAGCTGAACACTAGTTCGTTAGCAATAAAAATTGTTCTAGGCTACATTTTTCAAAGTCAGGGATAGGCATTAATGGCTGGGTTGAATTCATATTATTATAAATTAGTCTCAGTAATGCACATGGGTCCGAAGTTATTCAGTTTGAGCAAATGCAAAAAATTCTGTGTGTATGTCCAGCTTACATTATCTAAAAGATTTCTTGTTTG
>Ga0099826_10003887_pt1 | contig 10310 bp, 5 predicted proteins | sample Mtrugardesep15_FD_76830 | JGI IMG/M metagenome (GOLD analysis project Ga0099826, IMG submission 76830) | Root nodule microbial communities of legume samples collected from California, USA - M. trunc garden sep15 | ecosystem: Host-associated > Plants > Roots > Nodule | place: USA: California...
AGAAAAATTATTATTTTATATCATTGACAACTATAATAATTAAATTTAATTTACCAAAACCTTCGACGAAATAAAATTGAATTTTTAAGAATTTTTATTACTCATAACAATGAATATTGATTACTTTTTATGACAAAATGTAAAAATTTTAATATGATCCTTATAAACAATGAAATGATGTTTTTTTCTTATGAAATGATGTTTTCTAAAATATAAATGTTTTTTATTTCATAAAAATTATTGTTAATTTATAAATTTTGTGAAACAAAAGTATCGGTACATTCAAATTTGTAAGTGTACCGTAGAAGTCTCCTAAATAGATAATAATCTATTGCAAGAAATCATTTTTTTTCTGTACAATGAGAAAAGAGGAAAAAAAAAACAAAAAGAAAAAGCAACAACTACACTCTTAAATAACGAAGTATCAACTTCTAAGATGGCAGAGAGGCCTTAGGGGGATTCAGCCAAAAATCATAGTTGACATCACCAGCTGAACCCATCTTGGCTAGAAAATCAGCACATTGAGTATATTGAACCTTCTAATCAAATTTCAACAAATCTTGAGTGATAAGAATTTTAGTTGTATAACATTGCAAAGGATTTACAAAGTTGGCAATAAGGATGAAAGCTACTTTAGAATTAGAATAACATACCACCTAGGTGATGTTCAAATTCCTAGCAAGTTGGAGTCCTTTAAGAATAGCCACAATTTATGCATGAGTATTATTCAAGTAAGTGAGACCGCCGTTGAAACTCATGATCCAAGAGTCGTTTCCATTCTAAAGACACCACCAAATCCATCTTTACTAGAATCCACCAAGACGCTCCCATTAACGATAAGTACAACACAGACTAAGGAGGATAATCTATTGCAAAAAATCTATGTTAAAAGGTTTTTGGAGGAAATAAAATATAACAATATCATTTTTACTGAACAAGCAAAAAATATAACAATATCATATAACATAATAAATGGTTGAATTTCGTATACTATCATCTACAAAAATATTTCAATCACTTGATTATTGAAACATAAATATTTTCTTCTTCAACCTAAAACTAATACTCGCCAATCACTATTATAAACAAAGATTAGTTGTTAAGATTCATGAAATAACTAACGTATCCGGTTTATATTAACAATTAAATACACCGGTTATTCAGTAAACCTAAAAATAAAAAATTTATTTATAATAGTGAACGAAGAGAGTTAACGAAGTATTTATTTTAATGAGTAATCATTTTTTTCCGCCATGTATGTTGAGTTCTAACCAATAATACACACAGACACACTTTTCATCATGAACTATACAAGTGAGTTAAGTACCAACGTTAGACCATTACCTGGTTTGAGCAGCTCCAGCCGATGTTTTTATCAGTTTCAATTTCAATTTCTATGTCATCCATAGTTGTGTCTTTGTTGACATTTATTTGCTACTAAGTTCACCTAAGGAGTGTGCAAACGTCCTTAAAAATTAAAATTACAGTAATGCTAAGTATAGCGAAAGGGACTTTCACGAAAGTTGAAATGGCAATATCACACCACTAGCCGTATGATTTCTGGAAAAAAAAAGTTTTGCTGCATATAGCAAAATTAAACATGTCTAATATGTGAATAAGTGGGGTATCTAGGGTTCGAACTTCAGCCCCTGAATATAATATGCATTATCCCTTACCAAGTGAGCTAAGCTCACGGAGACAATTATTTGTTTACTATAATATATTAATAACTTGTTTATCTCATTTTGAACAAATTATTTCTGCAAATACAACAATATAAAAAACAATAATAAATACATGTGCCCATGATTTCGACTTCCTCAATAATATGGCACCACGTACAAAATTCTAGAATAAATTTTCATTTTTTCGCAAAGAAAATTCATTTTTAGCTGAATCTTTCAACGCACTTTATACCAAATTTCAACTATTTGATAAAAATGCACGAACAATTTCTATAACCTAACCATTTCTTTTATAGGAAATGCAAACAAGGAAAAACAACACGATGCAAATAGAGGAAAAGACCCGTTCAAGTTTTCAACAGTTCGAGAAGAATAGGAGAAATTGGTTAATGGAAGTGGAGAAGCCAAATATGTTCAGTGCATTTTTGCCGGGAATATGTTGAAGAAAGTTATTTTCATTAAATCTTACTCACTCATGATATTGATCACTTCCTACTGTATTTGTTTTTATCAGATGATTTGGGAGTTTGTCTTTGCTTGCTTGATTTGCCATCATTTTTCTCAAGTCATGCAGTTCAACCAATTGCAATATTGCATAGTGTAACAATTTACAATTATATATATTCCCAAAAAAAATTAAAATTATGTATTTCCTTGGCAGAGGTGGAGTCACGTGTAGTGTGTGCCATAGTAGAAACGCATATTTTGTGAAATTTGTAGTACTACTCCCTCCGTCCTATATTATAGCAAAAAAAAAAAATTACACTTATTAAGAAAATTAAAACATAGTAATTTGCAACATAGTTTCTTGTGTTATTCTTAAAATAAGTTTTATAGAAAGATGTAAAAACAATTTTCATTGGTTATTGACTATTGAGAAACAACCTCTTGTGTAAAAAACAGGGTAAGACTGCATACAACACACCAAATGGTGGGACCCCTTCTCGGACCCTACGCATGCAGGAGCTTTAGTGCACCGGGTTGCCCTTTTTTTTATTGGCTATTGAGAAAATGAAAAAGAGAGCAAATTGAATGCACTTTGCATTTAATTTTCCTTTGAGAAAGATAATTTTTTGAAACAAACATAATTAAATATAATAAAAATTGGTTTTTTTTGCTTATAATTTGGGACAAAGAAAATAGGTTTTTTTGCTTATAATTTAAGACGGAGGAAGTATGTCTTTACGTTTATCAGTTGACATTTTGATCAAGAGACCCGCACCCATCTATCATTCAATAGACATGTTAGATAGCACATAACAACACGTTTTAAATTTTCAATCGCACGATTTTTTTGTCTCACTTGCAGTTGGCTAACATCCATAATATTAATTCAATAAAATTTCATTAAAAGAAAGAAAAACACTAAATACAAACAAAAACTTCACTCAATAGTAGTTTCCTCCATTGTTGATCTTGTAAGACGCAAACCCCCTATTATACATTTTAATTTTATATTTTCAATCTTATGCATTCATAATTTTTAATTTATTTATTAAAGTAAGAGTGAACATATATTATTACTTTATTAGTTTGTTAAGCTTAAATTAGTGTTAATGGAGAAAAGTCCATTGTTAGGGTTTGGTAGTGCTTATTAAGAATTATTGCATTTTTTTTAGTAAAAGTAATGCAAAGTGCATCAAAAGCAAGTACACCTAAAAAAAAAAAGAACTAGGTCAAAACCTCTTCAAAAGAAAGAAAATCTAAAGTTAGGTAATCCTAACATATTTCTTATGTAATCTTGCCTAATGATAGGAGGGAGAGGGGAACCAAACATATGAAGATAGAGCTAATCCTAAGTTAGCAAAACCATCTGCACAAGAGTTCACTTCTCTATATACGTGCTTTACAAAAAAAAACAGTTCATCTGCTTTACCCTTTCTTTACAATTGATCCATTTGTTTCTTAGTTCCCAAGGTATCATGGATTTTGAGTTGAAAGCCATCAGTACTAGTTGGAAATCAGTTTCCAATCAAATGTTGTGCCACTCTTTTGAAAAAGCTATCTCTATTGCCAAAATTGCTGCAATAAGCTCAGCCACATGAGAAAAGTTTGTGTTAATGTTTTGATCAAAACCTCCCATGTAATTTCCAGTGTAATCTTTGAATATCCTTCCACAAGCAGCTTTGGTGGGATTTTATTTATCATTGCTCCATCTGTGTTGGCTTTAATCCAGTTGATTAGGGGAGGATGCCAAATTACATCCTTAATTGTTGGAGCTTTTAGAGGATGTATGTTGATATTGAATGACTTTAGGATAAAAAATTCAGTCATATAAGAATATGAATTGTCTTGCTTGTTTTGTTACTTGAAAGAGACATTTGAAATGATGTTATTGATTACTGATCTCCAATTAAGGTGCTTGTTCTGAAACTTGGCCTGATTTCAATTATACGAGATACTGCTAAAAATGTTTGATATGCTAGCCTTGATATAACCACTCAACATTGAGGGCTCCATTGCTTTTTGTAGGTTGTCCATATATCCTCAAAGTTTATGACCTGCAGAGAAGAGTTGAGAAATGTAGCAATCCAATCTCATAGCTTTCTTGCAAATGAGCATTGGAAGAATAAATGAGAAGTTGTTTCTGAATGATTGAGACAAATAATGTAGACTGGGGCTAAACTGCAACCTCAAATGATTAAATTCTCATCTGTTTGCATTTTGTTATGAATAACTCTCCATACTGTCATTGATTTAGAAGGAGGTATGTCTGGGGACTAGATGGATTTTCCCTAAGGAATTTTCTGTCCATGAGGGGATTTGAATAAGAAAGCTTCTTTGAAATATAGTAGCCTTGAATGAGTGTGATTCCAATATAAGTTATCTTCCATTTTAGTGAACTTTTAGGAAACTTAAAAGCTAAGAGTTTAGTGTCTTTGGGGTTAGATTTTTGGGTTGAGAAACATTGTGAATGGTTTGGATAGTGAAAATCTTTGAGTTTGTCTCGTTCAGGAGAAGAAATTAGAAAATGGTAGAAATTAGGTTGTTCTTTGCGAACTCTTGTCAAGCTAATTTTTTGTGTCTCTTTTCTATCTTTTTGTAAGAAACTCGTTGATAGTGGATCATAAAGTTGTTCTTCCCCCAGTCGTAGGTCTTTTTTAGGCTGAGTTGTGTAATCAAATATTGGTATCTTTGTTCTTCTACTCCCTTTATTTTATTGTTCTTTGGTTCAATATTGTGGTTTTGATTTACACTTTGTAGTTGTTGCTTGAATTGTTTGGATCGTTGATTATCATTGATACTTGCTTCACGCAATAGAACCGAACTATATACTCCATCAGTCCCTTTTTATATGAGTACTTTACAAAAATCACAAGTATTAAGAAAAGTTGTTGAAATAATAAATATGTCTGAAATGTATGTGACTATTACTAAATTACCTTTGGTGTGTTAATGGATTCAATGTTGATTTTTAATATTCAAGACAAACTAATAATATTAATGAGGGATATTTAGAAGGAAAAAAAAAGTAATAAATATATCTAAAAATTTATAGAAGATCATGTTTAAGGATAATTTTCTTACAAACAGTCTTATAATTAAAGACGAAGGTAGAATATAATAATGTCTGATTTTATTAAACATTTACTGTTCGAGAAAAAAAATGATACTATACATTAAGAGAAAGACATAAATAATTCTCAAACCCAACTCCATGGATTGGCCATGCCATACCGGTGCACCTACTAATGCACATTATTCTTTGCATCAAATGATCCAAAACCAAAATTATATCAAGCTTCTGCATGCCTAAAACTAATTTCTCATATACTTAATTATAAATGCAAACTGGTTCACACGTCTTCACGTTTTAGTGAAACAAATATATTTATCATTTGTTTTGCATGCCTATTTTTAAACTCATGCTATTTTGTGAGAATTAATAGAATAAGAGCTTGCTTTAAGCTCTTCCCTCATAGAAGAGATTCCCCATGTATTTCTCAACATCTTCGGGGGTAAGAACGACATATTCCTTCATAATCCGGTGAGTATATAACTCGCGATAAATTGGAATTATTTTTCTTGCGAGAGAAGCTTTTATTTCTTCGCGAAATTCCGATTCCGGCAAAACAAATGAACTCTGATTCCGATAAGCTTTCTCGAATTCCAGTTTGAATTTCATAAACACCTTGTTCGCCTTCGCCACTTTCATTGCCGCCGTTGGATTTTCCGGCAATGACGAAAACACTTCTCCCCACGCTACTCTCTCGTACTTCTCCATCAACTTTTTCACCTTTTCCATGTGGTTCAACAACCAATCGTCGCCGAGAATGTATTGCAAGTTTGATTCACGTACTTTCTCCACCACGTGCCGGAGATTGTTTGCGAGAAATAGATAAGATAACGATACATTCTTGCATTGCTTCGATTTGCTATCGATTTTGCAAAGAAGAACCAGAATCAGCCACGCTACTCGAACGGAAAATCCACTCTCCGTTTCAGGAATATTGTTGGATGATTCTGGACTATATAAGTAAGATTCTGGCAACGGTGACTTCAACGGCGGAGGAATGTCGAAGAATATTTCAGAGAGCACGTTGCTATAATCTGCAAGAGTAGTGAGATACTGCATTGTTCGCTTTGTTAGGGAATGAACACCACCGAAATTTGCCTCGGATTTGGAAGAATCCTTCAATATTGTGGACTCAAATTCCAAAAGAAGATTTCTTACACACTCGATTAATCGGAGTTGCGAATTATATGCTTGAGATTTAACAACGGCGGTTGAATTAAACGAGAAAATTGATTCAATCTCCGGCAACAACACGGTGATTGTAGCGTACATATCAAGCAATCGGAAAATCTTCTCCGGCTTTGATTTCTTTGTTTTTGCAACTAGTTCAGGAAATCTGAAAAGCAGAATAGCTCCATCCTTAGAAATCTCAGCAAAACAAGCTTCTTTGATGGAATTCGAAGCGAAGATTCGATCGCAGAGGTTCCTCTCTCCGGCGAAGAGTGTTCTCACTGAGATCTTAACCGCCTCTAACCAACTGTTGATTTTCATCTCAAGAACTTTCCAATCCATCTTATTCACCTTCGAGAAGCTTGGTTCCTCCACGTTGAGTTTATAAATACCTTCATCAACGATGGATTTCCTCACCGTAGTGTAAACTTTTATACATTCTTTTCCATAACCGTTTTTAACCATGCAGCCAGCAATAATTTTCAAATCATCAACAGCATCAGAAGAAATGCGTTCGACTTCAGAGATACAATCCTCTGCAGCGCGAATATCGTCTTCTTCCGGTGTTCCTCCATCAAAAGAACAGAAAGAAGTTCTGGAGGATCCGACAGAGAAGGATTCAGAGTCTAAGCAAGCCTGGTTCATGGTTAATATCTGGTAAAACTCTTTTTGGAGCCTGTTCATAGCGATTTGCATTAGGTTTTGTGCATGGATGAGTTTCGGAGATGATGGTTCGAGATCGAGTAACGAGTGCATGGCTCTTTGAAGTTGGTTAACGTGGTGAATGTACTGAATGGCTTCGTTTCTGTCGTTGTAGAAGATGGAAGTTACTTTCGCATAATCCGAGGTTTCGGAGTTCCATTTTTGTATCAGTGCTTCTGCTACTTCTATGCGTGTTGTAGCTTTTCTGATTGAAGGTGTTGTGCTTTTGGATGAACTTGAAGTTGAAGATGGTGAACTGTTGGGATGTACTGAAAACGACGGTGTTTTAGGTTTCAGGCAAAATATTCTCATTTCTGCAAAAGATGATATATAGGTTAATTTAGTTATGTGTTTTTGTTTTGTTTTGTATTGTTGTTGTTAAAGTTGAATGTGTTTGTTAATTTGTTGGAAGACAAGAGTTGTTATTGAAGAAGTATTTTGGAGAATGAGATGTTCTTGTTCTGTTTGCGCGTGTAAAGATTTTGTGTATTTAAGTTATAAATGTTGATGCTGAAGGATTATATATAGAGGTTGTTTAGGATGTAACGGTACATGGACGACGTTGCTATTTTGATTTATTTGAGATTAATTTGACTTTTAATTAAGACTTTTTGGCTTGGTACAAACGTATCATCATTCATCAGATTTTATATACGGATACGAGGTTTTCACACTTATAATTATTAGGATAGGATGGGCTTTTGATTTGACTTTGAAAGTTCCGGGAAGTAAAATTAATTGGCACACACGAAAAGACCAAGATTATGTGTGTCACAGGATTTGTTTTTTCCAAATCTAGAAGTCCATCTTCAGAAATCAAAACCAAGTATACAATTTACTTGATTCAGTCATTGCTTAGCTAATTATCTATCTATCTATATCTACGAAATAAGAATAGTTAAGTACGTGTACGTTGCTTGGAGAAAATGCAATTTTACCACAGACAGGAGCCGGAACTTAAGTCAAATATATAGAAGGGTAATGCATATAGAATTCCCAAAACATTGCCAAGTTTAAGCATGTTCAAATTGTGTAACCATGTAGGAGTGGCGCTTATATAAACGCACCTGCAAATAATGATGACGATAGCTTATAATGTCACGTAACCATCCTTTTCAAATTCAAAAAACAAAATCTTTCAAGAAAAAAAATGTTGCGTAAGCATGCATGTATTGCCAATCTCAACACTCGAGACAATTCTAGATATATTTTACTCAATTACAAACGAAAATCATGTACTCTGCGAATTTACCCAACAAAAAAATATATATAACATGTATGCTAGACGCAATACATGATCATGAGTTGAATAAGACATTAAATTTAATTTATAGCTTAATTAGTTACATCATTAAAGAATGGCAACCATCGACATATTTAGAATATTGTACCATAGCACACAACTCCATTCTTCATGAACATCAATATACAGTATACTCCTTCAAAAAGAATCAATATGTAGGAAACTTTATGGGTCACTTTTCTATGAACTAATTAAGAGTGAGAATCACACTTGACTTTTTTTTAATAATTTTGCTTCACTCTCCTTCAAATGTGATTTTGGCTAAATTATTTTTTTAACCACTTAATCTAATTTTAGGTTTCGCTTTAGGCTCTTAAGTTTTTTTCATTTCATTTTTCCCTTAGATAACAAATATTAGACAAAATTTTCCTTCAAAAAAAAAAATTAATAATATTAGTCAAAATTTAGTCTTTTATTATTTTGGATATGTTTATTTTTCGATCGGTTAATTTTTTTTTTACTTCATCCTTTTTATCCTATGCAATTCCTTGTTTCAATGTTTTTGACCAAAAGCCGACGAAAATTAGTACATGTAATTTCCCACCCCATTAATAATAAATCTAGCACTTTTACCATCGGGCATTTTTTTACCTTGTTTTAGACAATACTAATCCCGGTTTTCCCTTAATTTTCAATTGGGTTGATAAGGGCAATCAAGAAAATGACACAGTATTTACTTTTCATTTATTTTTGAGGAAAAGTATTTACTTTTCGTAAATATATTAGATATATTAATCCAGTCCTAGTCTGATTAATATAATATGTTCAGACCCGTAGATTGGAAAATGACCGGGACAAAAGAAAAAAAATTGCTTTTGGTCAAAAATACCCAGTTTCAGTTTTCGACAATATGAACCCCATTTTTTCTTAATTTTCAGTTGTGTTGTTAAATAAAGAAATGGCACAGTATTTTCTTTTCTTAAATAAAATATTAGATGGACTTAATGGATTTTGTACAGATCAATACGTGATAACTAAATTGTTTTATCATTATATAAAGGCTTAATAGTAGTTTTGTCCCCCTATATTTTAAGAAGTTACGATTTTGGCTCCCTAACTAAAATAATTCGATTTTGCCCCCTATGTTTTGCCCCCTTTGCACTTTTGGCCCCCTAGGCCAATTTTGACCAAGTCAATGCTGACGTGGTGTCACATGTGTAATTTTTTTATTTTTTAATTATTATAAAAATAATTTTTAAATTTTTTTAATTAAAAAATAAAAAATACTTTTTAAAAAAAAAATTAATTAAAAAAATATAAATGAAAAATAAAAAAATTGCACATGTGGCGCCACGCCAGCATTGACTTGGTCAAAATTGGCCTAGGGGGCTAAAAGTGCAAAGGGGGCAAAACATAAGGGGAAAAATCGAATTATTTTAGTTAGGGGGCCAAAACTGCTATTAGGCCATATATAAATTGTAATTAGTTTTGAGGTAATTGTATATTAGTTGTAACGATATAAATTATTATTATTTAAGAATGCATTTATTTAAACTAAATTATAAATAGAGAATAATCTATCTATCTATTCTAAAGAAGAAACAGCTTATGGTAAAAGTCTATTGGAGGGAAAATAAATGTAAACAATATTGTAACACCCCATTTCCCAAAATGACGTAATAATAATATTAACAATAAAACATAATCAGAGTTATCAACATACCACGGAGCATTACACTACTTTTTCAAATTTCATTTAAATAGAATATAAAAACTATTTAAAAACGTCGACACATTTCATCATGTTAGAATTCTGCAGCGGAAAATCTTCAATTGGAAATCATATTCAACAACTACATCATATCCTTGACACAAAGGCCATCAACATAGTAAAATTATTCAACAATTAAATCTCAACAACATCTTCTTCAAAGAAATGATACATAAAGGAATACAAGAAAGATAACGTTTCCCCATCCCTACTATGTATCAG
>Ga0099826_10003888_pt1 | contig 10308 bp, 4 predicted proteins | sample Mtrugardesep15_FD_76830 | JGI IMG/M metagenome (GOLD analysis project Ga0099826, IMG submission 76830) | Root nodule microbial communities of legume samples collected from California, USA - M. trunc garden sep15 | ecosystem: Host-associated > Plants > Roots > Nodule | place: USA: California...
ATAGATCCACATAGTTCAGTCTCTAACTTTATGAACAATTGCTACAGGGATTTCAAAGGACATGACGCGTGTTTCAAGATGCATATGCTTGTAGATTTGTGATCCTATTGCTTTCATTTTGTTCACTTAGTTCTGCAAACCATTGTCGTCACTATTGGGAGTTACTGAGAGACAGAAAATGAATTCACATAGTATGTTGGGCGTTGTTTTAACTGATATACTTCGGATGGTGACACCCTCACAAGAAGATTGGGAGATACGGCTTGCGATTACTAATGATTTGCGAAGCGCTGCTGAATCCGTGGAGAGTCTGAGAGGTAAATTTCGAAAAGTTTTGTTTCTGCCTCCTTAAATGTAGAACTTGAATAGGTGTTGATTTAACACTAAAGATAAGTAAGATAAAAGGTTCATAAATGAATTGATATTACATAAAAATGGAAGGATTCTTTTTTATTTATATTACAATGTTTATGCATAAGTATTTTTGCTGGTTTGAACCTTAAAAGCTAATTTGATTGGATCAAACCAAGGTTATCACTTATCAAGATCTAGATTTAAATAGTACAATCTTACAATTTTGCAATCCTACTCACCCCTTCCGATCTGAATTGCGCGCAAGATCCCCTTTTTGAGCAAGATTGATGCAAGATGGTTTAAAAAAAAAAAATTAGATCCTGAAATTGCAAGATTGTGCGCGATCCTGAGTGTTTTTGGGCTCGGATTTACTCGGATCATGCACGACCCAGTTGAGTTGAAATGAAGAAACCCAATATTTTTAATATTTTTTCGTTCGAACTGCATTATCTCCCTCTAACAACCATCTCTGCCTTTCACTCTCTCGCGACTTGGTGATTGCGCTGTGTGTATGTCTTTGGGCTCAGTTTTTTGGATCAATACTGCATTCGTGATTTGATCTAGGCTTTTAAGTATTTTCTTTTGTAGACTTGGTTGTTTTATGTTTAAGCTTTGAGTAGTTTTTTTGGGGACTTAGTTGTTTTATGTTTAAGCTTTTGAGTATTTTTATTTTGTTTTTTTTATGGACTTGGTTGTTCTATTTTTAAACTAGTGAACTTTTATACACTATATACTAATATTTTCATTTTGGTTGGATCTTACAATCGTGGTTACAATCTTACATTTTGCAATCTTGCTATCCCCCTCCCGATCCTACTAAACTTATAATAGGATCTTTTGACCGTAGTTGCGATCTTGCATGATACGATATTGCTACCCGCCTTCCGATCTTGGTCAAAACCTTGATCTTGACAACCTTGGATCAAACAGTTTTATACCTAACCTAATATAGCATATGTTCTAGGCTAACTAAAGACATGTTTTCTGTATATGGTGAAAGAAGATCCATTCAGGGCTAATTACATTATTTTAAATGTTATGATTAGCATGAGTTTTTTATGTGCATATAATTGTATAGTTTTGAAACTCATAATTGAATATACAAGAGTCATTAAATCACTATAATGTATCTCATTGCTGTGGCCCAGTAACAGGATCAGACCTATATGACAGGGATCACTAGCTCCCTCTGTTTATTCAGAGCCTCTACTTTCTTTTTGTATACATATAATTGATTATTTTCTTAAATGTCTTTGATCAATATTTTAAAACATTTGATATTAACACACTCTTGAACACACATTTTCCAACACTCCTTCTATTGTTTGATATTCATGTATGGAGGAGGGTTTTTGACGTTTCAATTGATTGAGTCATTCATCCTATATAGTTATTCCTTTATCTCCTGTTAAACATGAGTATAAATTTTCTGTCCTGGGAAATTTTAAAGGTTGAAGATTTGCCTTACTCTGCAAACAACTTATCATTTAACTTTGTTATTGTTGTTAATCTAATTTTATAGTACTTAATGAATCTAACCTCAAGATATCTTGGGTGCGTTTGTTTCAGCTTTAAAAAAAATAGATTTTGATTTAAAAGAATCTAGAGATTTTTTTTTAGAGATTTTTAAAAAAATCTAAAGCTATTTTGTTTGTTTAACATAAAAATCATTTTTTAAGATTTGAAGTTCTTACACTTGAGTCCCTTGTATTTAGAAAAAAAATAGATTTTGGAAAAGCTACTTGAAATAGATTTTCATTTTGAGGCTAAAAATGATTTTTTTAATAAAATGGATTTTAAATAAATCTGAAACAAACACTACAAAAACAAAAAAAAGTGATTTTTTAGTTGAAAAAATAGATTTTTTTTCATTTTGAAAAAAAATCTCAAACAAACGGGCTCCTTAAGGTTCTATCACAATATCACGATGACAATTACAAAGTTGTACTAAATTTTTCTATTCTCATAAATAATCTAAAGAATGGAAAGAACCCACTTGGGATGGTCTGGTGGTGTTGGCTTAGGACCTTCGAGTTTGCTTCTCTCAAGGTCTCAGGTTCTATTCTCCCTAGTACCAATTTTGGTGGGCTAGTTTAGCTTCTTCAAAAAACAAATCCAAAGAATAGGAAGATACCATATACCAACTTGTAGGAAATAGCTTCGTATTAGCTTGAAGGTATCTCCAATAAATAATGGAAATTAAGATGAATTGTATTATCTTGTGCTTAAAACAACTTTTCAAACGTTTAATCTTTATTGTTTTCCATGAGTACAACCGACTTTGAAACAAATCTGTTGAAGTCACTTACCATGAAGTTTTACACTCTGTATGAAGTTGTCTTATAATAGGCTTGGGCACCTGTGTCTTATAGTAGCATGAAAATTATTTTTTTCAGTTATGAAATTTAAGAATTTAAAATTGCACTCAATTTTTGGAACAGGGGCAACTGTTGAACCATTTGGGTCAGTTGTATCTAATCTCTTCACGCGATGGGGTGACTTGGATATTTCAATCCAGTTATTAAATGGTTCCCATATTGGATCTGCTGGGAGAAAACAAAAACAAACGCTGCTCGAAAATTTTCTCAAAGCTTTGAGGATGAAAGGTAATTTCTTCTACTTGAAACTTCTGTCACATGGAAGTTGGTACAATTTTTTTGTATTCGTTACCTTTTAAAATTTGGAAATAAGGCCTGACTCAGTCCTACAAAACTGGCCTGATTCTCCTAGATTTAAAAATACAAATAATACATGCATACACCAAATGGATTTACACTAGCATATTATGCAATTATTTTAGAGAGCACTTATTAGTAAGTGACTTGTGCAAGTACAAATTTGGTTTCTTAATTCACCTTGAAATGTTCCTTCCTAGTAATTTTAAAAATATATTTGAAATTGGTAGGATAGTTTGTAAATCTTGGCTTCTTAATTCACCTTGAAACGTTCCTTGTAATTTTAAAAATATATTTGAAATTGGTAGGCTAGTTGAAAATCAAGACATGAGGAGATGACTTGCTTCAAAATTATGTCCTGTTTGCTATCACAGATACCTCTTTTGTATTGAGTTGATTTAAAGAAAGAAAATAGGAATTAAATAGAAAACTGGGATGAATGATCTTACATGGTCAATGAATTGCTTTATAATATCCATATGACATTTAAGACCGAGTCGTACTTAGTGTCATGATAATTGCATACATAATAAAACCAGGCAATCACTTATTGGACCACTCAGTCCAATAATAATTGTTTTCACTCGCATCAATATCAATACTGATTTCTAATGGCTTATGTTATTTTTGAATATTTTTTCCTATATATTTTAGAGCTCTATAAGTAGTGCTTATTAAGCATAACATGTCTTGTTACTTTGGAATTTTATAACCATAATTAGCAAAAAGGAATGCATGGAATTTACAAGTTTATTTGATATGTCCTAATACATTTGGTAATAACACTGATTTACAGGTGGATACATGAGCTTTCAGTTCATCCCCAAAGCAAGAGTTCCCATTCTAAAATTTAAAAGTGTCCGACAAGGCATATCTTGTGATGTTTCGATCAATAACCTGCCGGGCTTGATGAAATCCAAATTCTTGCTTTGGATCAACAGGATAGATGGCCGCTTTCATGATCTGGTTGTAGTGGTACGTTCTTGTGGCTGAAGTTTCAATGACTTGGGTGGCTGGGCTGGGCTAACAATTGCTTGGGTTTGATTCATTTTTCTGGCTTGTGTAGGTTAAGGAGTGGGCCAAAGCACATAAAATCAATAACTCTAAGACTGGAAGTTTCAATTCCTTTACGCTCAGTTTACTTGTAATCTTTCACTTACAGGTACCTCTCTGCTTCTGCATATTTCTTTATATGGTGATATTTTTCTCTCCTTATTTGCGTTTGCCAATTTTTGAGGGGTGGTCAATGTAGCAGATTCTTGGAAATATTTGTTTAGTACCCTTATTATCATTTAGGTTATTTATTTAGGATTGATTTTTTTGCTAGAATGTTATGCCTTTTCTGTGTACTTTTTGTCATATCTCCCTCCCTACATGAAATAGACCTTCAACCATTTGATAGTACCTTTAGTCTCTTGGTCTCTTTTTTGATTTTCAACCCTCCGGTTCTTTGGGAAAAGGGACACTGGTAATCTAGAGTTCGGGTGGAAGGTAAGTAAAGTCTAGAGAATGATTGTTCTAGGCAAAACTTCAACTCAGGTACTCCGATTGATTCGACATTCACCGAAATTCATTAACCTGTTGAGCTCAACCACTTGGTTTCAGTCTTGTAAAAACTGCTAGGTGCTCAGTTCAGTTTGAAGATTTGTAACAAGTTAACGTAGTTGATGCTTCCGGTTTAATATGTTTTGTCTGTTGGTTGTCTTCTGCGAATAATAAATGGATCTTTGTCTTCTGATGCATGGAACGTTTTCTTTCATTTTCAGACATGTGCTCCTGCAATTTTACCACCACTGAAAGATATATACCCTTACAATATGGTGGATGAGCTGAGAGGTACATTTCATATCTGATTTCAAGCATCAAGTATCATTATTCTATATGTTGAGATGTTGGGGCAAATTTTATAGGAGCTAAAACTGTTTTTGGAAAGTTGAAATATTTGCTTTTCTTTTAGATGTTCATGTTGTATGCATGCTTCAATGTTAAGAAATTTGTACATGCACAGCTTTTAGGGTTGAGTTAGGTCTAATCCATTATCAGTTCTTATATAACCTTTGTCTTGATGTAATTCCTGCAGGTGTTAGAGCTGATGCAGAGAATCTTATTGCAGAAACCTGTGCTGCCAACATAAACAGGTTCATATCAAACAAGTCCAGGCCAATTAACAGAAAATCTTTGCCTGAACTTTTTATTGATTTCCAAAGAAAGGTAAAAAAAATTCTTCTTGACATACTTTTAGTATCAGCGAAAGACACTTCTATACTCTCTCCATTTAACATCTGGCATTCTTATGTGCACATACAGTTCATAGCTGATAATTTTTAGATTACCTGTCTCTTTCCCTAATCTGTTAAAATTCCAATGAGAAGTTGTAGTGATAAATATTATGTACTTTTAATGAAAAGCAAACAATATGGACTTGATAGTGAATTTCTTCGAACTATAACATAGCCCTCTTGGCATTTTTTATTTACTATAATGATCAGAGCATGTTTTATGATCCCGCAGTTTGCTCAGATCGATGAATGGGCCTCAGAGATCGGAATTTGCACTTATAGTGGACAGTGGGAACAGATAAAGAACAACATGAGATGGTTGCCCAAGACTTACGCAATATTTGTAATACTCTTCTCACTTGAACTATATCTTTCTCTTTACATTTTTCTGTGCGATTGGGGATAGACTATGTTTAATTACGCGCACAAAAATGCTTGGTTCCCCTTTTGTCTTATTCTCCTGCTCTGCTATTGATATTTCTTGTATTTGAATTTTACTTGGTTAGGTTGAGGATCCTTTTGAGCAACCGGAAAATTCAGCAAGATCTGTCAGCGCAAAACAGCTGAAAAAGATAGCTGAAGCATTTGTAGGGACTTACAGCTTACTTCTATCAAAAAATCAGAATCAAAACTCTCTTCTGACACAGTTAGCACCACCACATGTGTGGAGCCTTATTGCCAGGCCTGTCATTCCAAATTATAATGTCAGGCCTGTCGTTCCAAATTATAATGTCAGGCCTGTCGTTCCAAATTACAACGGAGGTTACTCTCATCCAACTCATCCACAGGCACAGGGGCAGAGGGGCGTGTTCCCACACCCAAAGTCACAGCGCCGTTTTCAAAATGGCAAGCAAGGTGCAAGCTCCAACGGCTCAACGTCGAAGCAAGGAGCAAGCTCCAATGGTGCAACTTCAAATCAAGGAGCAAGCTCCAACGGTGCAACTTCAAAGCAAGGAGCAAGCTCCAACGGTGCAACTTCAACAGTACCTGCTAAAGCAAGTCAAGGTCCGCAGCAGCAGGCATGGAGACCAAAGGCTCCAAATCCAATAGCATAGCCAAAATACAGAAGGGAGTATATGTTTAGCTAGTCAACAGTTATGAATAACTGTTGTTTTTTTGTTTACTTCTTGTTAATAGAAGTAATTGACATCACCGGATTTCTTGGGTTACAAGTCAATTAGCATAATTTTTGGGTCTTGTGGATTAAAGGATGGTTACCCAATTATATTAATATTACTTTACATTTTGGTGGGGATTATATGCAATTATTGGGTTAGACAATTCTGGTGGGGATTATAATGCAATTATTGGATTAGACAATTCTGAACTTGTGCTACTATTCAATGCATACAAGAGTTTGCTTGCGAACCAAACAACTTGATTTGCTTTTCGTTACTAATTACAGTTGCATTGCAAGAGTATAGTGCTACTATTATAAGGTTCCTAACGGATAAAAATATATTGCAGATAACATAAGTTTGATCAGGTTTTTTTTGGATAGTCCTACTCACACTCCCTGCTTTATTCCAATCACCCTTTCCCCTTGGCTTCATTTTACCAATTTTTGGACAGTCCTATAGTATATAGTATAGCCTATCTTTCTCTGTTTTGCAGGTATCTAGAACATTAGTATAAATGAGGCTAACTTACTAGGCGAGGAACACCAATAGAATGTTTTTCCAGTCCCATTTACTTTTGTGAAAATATTTTCTATTTTCTAAATTTACGTTAATTTTACTTGTTAACAAAGAGATAATAAACTCTTGAAATGGACCATATATGCATCTTTTTGGAAACAATGGAAACGTCACAGAATTGTTTTCATTATTTCCGGACATGCATTATCTTTAGGTATTATTTCATCTTCTCTCAATCACAATATTTCCCTTCAAAAGTCTCACATTTTTTTTAAATCAACATATTTAAGAAATGAAAATAAGAAAATGTTTTTATAAAGTAAGTAGGGTCTTAGCTTCTTAATGCTAAAACACAATAATGCTCATGATTCATGAATCAACATGTTTTCTTTGCGAAAATGTTTTCTATTTCATTTTTAAAGTTGTGTTAAGTTTACTTGCTAACAAGGATATAATAGACTCTTGAAGTGAATAATTGTGTGCATTTTCGGAAACAATGAAAATGCCAAAACAATTGTTTTCATTATTTTGAGAAACATAAATACAATTATTTTGGTAGCATTTCTAATTGTGTGCATTTCATCTTCTCTCAATCATAATGGTTAATTTAAGAGTCTTAAATCTTCTAATTAACAAGTTAAAATGTACACATATTTTTAAAAAATGAAAATAGAATATATTTTGACAAAGTAAATGAGACCTAATAAGTTTTCAGATGTTATTATAAATAAAAACATCAGAAAACTAGTGTTTATTTTGAGTTGTGGTAGATAAAAAGACGGGTGTAGATCACAATATATTTTTTGTTACGAATGTCTAAGCCCAAAAACTTAGATAAAAAAAGTTTGACAATTTCTTTTTCCACCTCTCTTCTCCCCTACTCTCTTCTCACATGTCCTACTCATTTTTGAAAATACTCATTCGGATTATATAATCCGAACTCTTTTTTGAGCATTTTTAGATTATATAATCTGAAAACATGTTTCATCAGATTTTCAATTACATTATCAAAGAAAAGACATACATTATTGTTTTGTGTGACACAATCTTGTTGGAATTTTTTTTCTTGTTTCTCAAGAAAGTTGAATACTTTAGCTACCTGTTTCTCAAGAAAACATAAATACAAGGATGTTTTCTTGGCAAAGCATATGGGCAGCAAGACTATTTTTTTAAGTGCAAGACAAGCAAAGTGGTTGCTTCACTTGTTTGCATATTTGCTTGACAAGTTTTGTAGTCTACAAGGCTATTTCTTGAAGTGCAAGACAAATTGAGTGATGCTTATATATTCAAGGCGTTGGTTTTTAGTTCTAACAAGAGGTTGGAAAGTGCAAATTCTAAAGTTACAAAAGAGGGAGCTTTTAAGGTTAAAATTTGAGAGCTTTTGAGGTAATTCTAGAGTTACGAAACACTTCAAAGCACCTTGGAGATAAATCGTTGAGTCTTTTGACCACGAGAAGAGATTCGAGAAAGGGGGAGAAATTAGGGTTTACTGTTGAAGACTAATTTCTTGTAACTCTTGTATCTTTTTGTAAAGAACTCTTAAATAATAAAATGGAGAGTTTCTCTCTCCACCATAGTAGGTCAAATTTGGACAGAATTTAATAAAAAAAATATCGACGTGTTCTTCTCCTTTTATCTCATATTGTTATTTTTGATCAATTTGGTTTTGATTGTTGTTAATTTTGGTGTGAGTTTTTCCTAAATCTTAACAGTTTGTGCCTTTTGTAGGGGCAATCAGAATTAATCATTAGATGAGCACCATAGGTACCAAATGAGATGCAAGCGGTTTTGATTCAGTAAAGGCGTGCACTGCAGAGGCCCTGGACAAGTTCAGGAGTGCCATTGTCTTATGCCTCATAGATAAACTTTTGAGAGAAGTCGCGAAGGAGACAACTATGGCGGTGATATGGGAAAAGTTGGAGTCGTTGTATATAACCAAGTTGTTGGCTCATAGACAATCCCTGATACAAAAACTGTACTCATTGAGGATGGTGGAATCTAAAACCATCATAGAGAAATTCACGAAGTTCAACAAAATTCTTGATGATTTGGTGAACATTTAAGTGAAAATTGAGGACAAAGACAAAGCTCTACTCTTGTTGCGAGAGCTTTACATAAATTTAAAGAGACAGGATACAAATAATCAGTAATTGAACAAATTTTATTAATTGGTCAATAACTCATGATACATTAACATAACATAATACTTATTACAACAAACTATCAGATACCTAAAGCTAAATTTATTGTACAAGAAGATGGAGGGGGAAGGAAGAGAAAGTTTGTATCCTCTCGCAAATCCACATAAGGAGAGGATGGGAAATGGATATGATAAGCAACTCTAAATCTAGACAGAGGGTGCGAATTCACATAGTGGGACATTGTACTTTGACCATTCATACTATTCCTACAATAAGAGAGGAACATGTGTGTCATACCCCAATTTTTGATCTAAGACACCACTAACACGTGTCGTCGGGCCCTGAATAATCTCTGGCTTTTCAAACGAAATTTCGGCAGAGAGGTATTTTAAAATACCTCATTTTTTGGTTCCGAGTCGGGCCCTCTTCTCTCATTATTTATTATTTTATTTCATCTTTTATATTTTCATCTTTTATTTAATCTTCAAATTATATTTTTAATTTTTAATTTATTTTACTTTTCTATTCCATTTTGTTTTATCGTTTAATCCTGTTTTCTTTCTTTGTCATTATCCTTTTTATTTTGTTTTTGTCAATAATATTGTAAGAGTCCAACAGTCCAAATCCAGTTCACGCCTCATATGTAACAAAACTCCAGTAACACAGTTGTTTCCTCCAATCCAAACGACAACGTTTTTGCTATTCCTTAACAAACCCTAACTAAAATCAAACGCTATAAAACCAGCATTGTAGAAACACACAGGGGGGGCCAATTTTCAACGACAAATTCATAAGCCGAATTCATCACAAAAAACCTTAAAAAGCCTGCGATACACAACAGTGTCACGAAACCAAATCCCAATCGACACAAACTCAATTTTCCAGCCAGAACCAGTAACAACATCACACACGTACAACAAGATCACAGCCGAATCCCCACCGCGTCCTCAAATCCGAAACCGGCACACCCAACCAAACAGTCACAACACAAAACAACCATTACACACAACAACCAGGCCGAATTTTCAACCAAAAACCAGGAGGATCGCACAACAATTCTCAAACCAACGCACAAAACAAACAACACAGAGCCTACACAAACACGGGCACAAATCTGAACCAAACACGCGCAAAGGAACAACAATCCATCACAACCTGCAATTCATGAAACAACACAAATCCGAACCAAGTGAAGGTAACAAAGTTTTTTTTTTGTTTTTTG
>Ga0099826_10003890_pt1 | contig 10306 bp, 4 predicted proteins | sample Mtrugardesep15_FD_76830 | JGI IMG/M metagenome (GOLD analysis project Ga0099826, IMG submission 76830) | Root nodule microbial communities of legume samples collected from California, USA - M. trunc garden sep15 | ecosystem: Host-associated > Plants > Roots > Nodule | place: USA: California...
CAACATTTCCTCTTATATATATATAAGAGGAAATGTTGTATAGAATAAATAGTTTTAGCTCATTTATAGAACTAATTAAGCATCCAAGGTGGAAGATGGGCGTTGCCATGGGTTTGACTTTCTTCATTATTTCCTCCATCATCTCTATCTTCAGTGGAACCTCTGCATGAAGTAATTGAGCATCTAAGTGTTACAATATTCCTTAAAAAAAAAAGTGTTACAGTATATATTTTGTTCATACAAATATTTGTTCATGATACATATTACAACCCAAAAGTCATGGTTTACTACTACAAAAATTTGAATTAGCAACAGGTAATTAGAACGGAAAACATGAAATTTGTGTCTAATAGTATCATTCAATATTAGAGACGACAAAGTTAGAGATCAATTTTTTTCATCTCTAATTTTCTTCCTTAACTAAACTTTTTCTAGTTCTATCTTTTTTTTATTGATACGGTTCTATCTTTATTTATAAAACATAACGTATTTCCATTTTTAAGCAGACCATCTAGTATTTAGAATAGTTCAACTGTTATAACACGTACTATGTAAAACTAATGAAGATGCAATCTAAACATCCAAGGAAGCAAAATAAAAGGAGAATATGGTTATGAGACTTCAAGGGATGTTGAAACTAAAATATTATGAAGCATAGAAATTTCTAGGATAAGGGCATGTGCTGGTGTCGGATTTGCGTCGATGGCTGACAACGACAATACACTGACACATATAAATTATGTCATTTACTCAAATTATTATCGGTGCTTCATCGCGAAAATACACTTACCCAATATTCAGTGTCTCCAATGATTGAGGTACAAGGACTGTGGAGACGTTATTCATATCCTCATTCTGCTGCTCAAGTTGGGCCATTGCCTTCTCTTTCTCCTTTATCTAGTTTTCACTCAAAATAATCATGTCAAGTTAGTTTCAATTAAGATTTATGCCGAACTACCGTCTACAAAGAGCTATTGACAAAAAAAATAAATACATTAGTATAACCTTTATTGTAAGCAATTTGTTTTTTTCTTGGAGGGCCTTATCCTGCATTGAATAAAAAAATTAATTGGTGATAAACAATAACAAACTTTTATTGTGATATGTGATAGATGATCTAGTGATTGTTTTAAGGGTTTATATAACAAAAGTATAAATTTGAATTTGAATTTAAAATTACTCTGATACAATTAGACATTACAATTATCCCTATCCTTATTTATTTTTTTAAACAAAAAAATTTATTGCGCATAACCTGCACAAAAAGCACAATGGCCAGCAAAAACAACAATACAAAAACAAACAGGGTGTCGTATATAGGCGGAACACCCCAACCAAGAAACACGAAAAACAAGAAAAAAAGGGGGACGCAAACAGCAAACCAGAAAACACAAACAGGCCTCACAAACAAAAAAGACTTCCCTCCCAAGCCAGATAGAAAAAAGGCCCAGGCAGAACCTAAGACAGCAGCGCTACTACAGATAGCAGAACGGGAAAATAAACCAACAAACCTGCTATGAACCCAGAGAGCACATCACATCACAGCTCAAACTTGCACAGGTTATTCTAAATCAATATATTTTTTATAATTACACAAATAACACTAAAATAATTAGTGATTCCATTGAAATAACTAATTTATGAATGGATTGCAAAAAAAGATACTAAATTATATTGATTATAGGCTTAAATATTTGACTTGTCCCTGCAAATATGTTTCGTTTAAGTTTTGGTCCTTGTAAATTTATTTTTTTGAAATTCATCCTCGCAAAATTTTGAGTCTTTTAAAAAGTCCTTGGGCCCATTGATGTTGCAAGGTGGCACTCAGATGCTGACGTGGCGCACGCTGACTATACATAATTGCACACGTGGGATCTAACGTGGCATTAAAATTGATTTAAAAATGTAAAAACAATTTAAAATATTTGGAAATTAATTTTTGAAATAAAAAATAGAAAAAAACCGAAATTAATAAAAAAAAATCAGTTTATTTTTTTAAATAAAAAAATATGGATTTTAATTTTCCAAATTAAAAATAAAAAAATATTTTTCAAAAATTCTAAAAACAAATTCGAAATTAAAATAAAAGTTTATTTTTATTTTTTTCGGAAATTAATTTTTGTAAATTAAAAAAAACAAAAAGTTACATAACATTTTTTGAAAATTTTTAAAAAATTAGAAAATTTATCTTCAGATTTTTGTTTAAAAATTAAAAAGAATTTATTAATTTTAAAAAAATAAAAAATACATATTCAAAAATCTGGAAAAAAAATTTAGAATAAAAAAACCAAAAATAAATTATATTTTTCAAAAATTAGGAAAAAAAAATTCTTTTTTTAAATTAACAGTATTTTTTTCTAAAATAATTTGGAAATTATTTTTCATAATTTACAAAAAATAAATTCAAAATTAAAACCAAACTGTATACAATGCTAATTAAAGAATTTGTGTGCAATTAGGCATTCAATATTACCACAATCGGGTTGTTACTCCCGATCTAATTTTTTTAGCTATCAATGCCTAGTTGACAACACAACTAGTCCCATCAATTTCTCAAAAATTCGAGGAAATAACTATTTGGAGTTTACTTCATGTTCACCTTTTAGTAAAAGAAAAAAAATGCCTATCAAGAGTTATGTTCTGATAGGTTGAGCAAATAAGGGGTCTAAAGAGAGTACATGTTCACACATGTTCCAGATCCATTGAGAACAAGCCAAGAAGAAGAAAAATACTACTATACAATCAGAAATATGAAAACAAGACATTACTTTTGATATAACCTTAATTTTTATGGATTTTTTCATAGAAACCACAAGTTGAATAAAGCATATGTCCAATTCAGAAGGAGACTTTGTCAAATGAAAGTAACTAGACTTACTTTTTTACTGAGCTCTGAAATGGATTCATACATGAGTTGGTTCTGCAAGTTACAGTTAAAGAATCAAAATAAGTTACATTCTTAGTTAAAACTTTATTGGAAAAATTTACATTCTTTTAACTACCTTTCTTGATCTAATCTGTTTGAGAGCAGAATCAAGTTGATACTCCAAATGCTGAAGCTCTTTCATACTTAGGCCATCAAGTTCTTCACCCATAAAATTCCTTCAAAATAAATAATTAAGCAAGGTAAAACATTTGTTACATATATTTCTTTAAGGGTTAATATATGTTTACTCCTGTGATTTCCGGTTTATCTCTCTGTAAAAAAATTTGTTTAAATTTCAACCCTGTAATTTGAAGATTTTTTGATTTTGGACCTTCAGGACATCAAATTACAAAATTTAAGGTACTTTCGCCCCCTGTAATTTGAGAGATTTTCGGTTTACCCCCTCTCATATCATCGATTTTGTACAGTCAAAATTCATGAAGATCTAAAACCATAAATCTTCAAATTACAGGATTGAAATCTAAACAATTTACTTTACAGGGGTGTAAACCAGAAATCTTTAACCCTTTCTTTAATTATATTAGATGGTGCAAATGCAATCCCTTTTTTACAACAAAACTTTTATACCTTTGATTTTTCTGAATGACTTCCAACCTTGTCTTCAACTTTGCATGTTCTATAATCCAATTTTCCTAACATAATAGTAAACAATTAAGTTAATGTTCTAATAAGATACAATATGTTGTAATAAATTTCTATAATATTTATGAATTATTGCTAATGAGAAAGAATAACATAGAATTGATCATATGATCAAATTAATAAATCAATTGAATTAATCAGTTTTTGGATTGGATACCGAGATTTTACAAAAATAAAAATAAATCAATCAGTTAAATTAAATAAGTACATTTCTCTACAATGGTGGAATGTTGGCTCTAGAGAAAGCAAAGGATAATCTCCAATTAACACCAATTATTTATAATAACAAATAAACCAATAAAATGAGTCAAAAATTGACTAATATAGGAGTTGATGGCCTACATTTTGTGGCTGATCAGTTGCAACATGCGGCCTCTCCGCATATGAATACCTTTCATACCGTTCTAGAATTTTTTCCATACTGTTGACAAAAGAAAATAAAAAGTTAGCTATGATTGTACACATTGTTGGTAAGGTATGCCTCCTAATTAAAATGTGGATTGAATCACATGCAACCATACAAAACCGGTTTATAACTCTTAAAAGGGTTTATAAAGTAAGGGATTCCTCCTATTTATAAACAAACTTATTGATCGAATTAATGTTGGACTATTAAAATTGAGTTTGTTCTTAATCAATTAGCCTACTAGGGAAACAAGTTTGGTAAAATTCCAAAGAGAATTAAAGAGAATTAAAGAGAATCAAGCCCAAATGTCTGACTTGAGTTCTAAAAGTTCTAACAAGGAAGGATTACTTGCACATCAAGTAATCATTTGATAGTTAGTTAGAGAATGATTACTTATGCAATAAGTAATCATTAGATAGCTAGAATTAGTTAAGAGTTAGTAATCTTGTGCTCGTTACACATGATAGGCTAACATAAAGACACTCTTGTGTAAATATACAACCTGTACTAGCTTCTCTCTATTCATAATATGGTATAAGTAATATTCTCTACAAGAGAGAAAATTAGTTACGATTTAGTTACACGTTTTCTCCATTGATGCGTCTTCTCAAGCTTCATGCTTTGTTATAGTCTTTCTATATATGAAGATTCATCATCTTCATCTTTGTCTTTCTCTGTTTTGATTGATCGTGTTTTCTTCATGATTTTCTCTTATTTCTTGCTTTGCAAGCTTTCTTTCAATCCTCATTTCTTGAGGATTTCTCTATGATTCTTCATGTTTTTTGTTGATTCAATTGTGTTCTAATGCTATTTAGTTCGTTTATATATGCTCTTTGACGAATTTATCTTAATTCATTCAATTTTTGTCTTCTCAAGTTTTTCAAGTTCTCCTTTTCTCATTGCAACTTCAAGATACATAATACATTCATTCATTTTCTACCATGGTTCCTCGACAAATTCGACATTCAAATTCTGACACTGATTCAATTTTTTACGTCCATCCTAGTGAAGGAGCAAATTCTCTCACCATTTCCCCAAAGCTTAATGGTTTGAACTACCTTGCATCGAGTCACTCTATGCAACATGCATTGGGAGCCAAGAACAAATTGGCATTCATGGATGGCACTATTCTCATTCCTGATCTTCTTGATCTCAATATAGGTGCCTGAGAATGTTGCAATCACCTTATTCACTTCTGGATTCTTAATTATGTTTCTGAGTCTATTGCTCAAACAATAGTTTTTCATGATACTGCAATTTCTGTTTGGGATAATCTTAAGGAATGATTTTCTAAAGTACATTGTATTTGTATTTCTTTTTTAAGATCTACTATTAACAATCTCAAACAAGGATCAAGATATGTTTTGGAGTATTTCACTGAAATGAGATCCCTCTGGGATAAATTGAATTCTCATATATACCATCCTTAATTACACTGGTGTGCATCCTTGTCGTTGTCAATCCATTTGTGCTGGAAGACATTATCACATTGAAGCCTAGATTATTCAATTTCTTACTAGATTAAATGAGCAGTTTTCTGTAGTTTGGATTCAGGTTCTTTTGATGGATCATCTACCTTATCTCAACAAGGATTCTTCCCTAGTGGCAATAACATTATCATCTATTTCATTAATTTTTTCACCAGTGATATCTTAAGGTCTGCATTCTTTTGCGTCTAGGAAAATGTCTTATCACAAAATCACCCTTATCTTCAAATTTTGCTGACATGATTTTACACTATTTTTTTTTCTTCATCAAGACCATAATAGTAAGAATTCGTTTTTGGGGTGGAATATTAGACTATACTCCAACCACATAGCATACTAAGAATTTTCTTACAAATTTGACACCATACCAGTTTATTCCAGCGGAACAACGACCATGAACCAACAACTCGAACATGACTGTTGGGCACTAGAATAACAAAATATTATCACGCAACTAAAATAAAATACTCCAGGGGAATGACTTGTTTGGACATGACTGACCTATTTATGAAAAAAAAAATTAGGTTTAGGCTTTTTGGAATAGACCTATTTAAGTAAATAGGCAAGACTTAGGCTATCAAAAAAGCCTACGGCTGATAGGCCAACCTATTTATGCATTTTATTAAAATTTATTTTTTATTTATATTAAAATATAATTTATATTAAACATAAAAATCAAGAAAAAACTCAAATAGTTGACTTTTTAAACAGGCTTTAATGTCTTATAGTGAAATTGGTTTTTAAGGCCTTATAGTGATAGACATGTCTCACAGTGAAATAGGTTTTAAGACCAATTTAACCTATTTAAAAATAGATAAAATAGACTATTTAATGACTTTAATTTGAAATAGACATGTAAATAGGCTTTCAGGCCAGACCAGACGAAAAAAAAAGGCCTATGAAAAGCCATAGACCAAAGCCAGACTTGCAAAGAAATTCATAGGCCAAACTCAGGCCTATCAAAGTCTGGCCTGATCACCTATTCCCACCCTACGTACAATAGTGAAAATAAATTGTAAAATCTACTAAGTGAAATAAATTATAGTGAAAATAAATTATAAAATCTACTTAGTGAAGAAATTCTACTGAGTGAAATAAATTTTAAAATCTATCTCTAAATACAAAGAGATACAATTACTCTCTCTCTCTCTTGAAAATACAAACTAGCAATACGAGAAACTTAGGAGAAACTATTTGATTTTTTTCTCATTCTCAACAAGCTATAATACTTGTTGTTTTGTTACTACTTACTTAGTTGGGATGAACAAATGTGATACAAATGATCTTGCTATTTATAGGAGAAGCAAACCAAATTTTCTTACATGCAACAAGTCATTTATCCTCATGCAGTATAGAATATTTTCCATGCAATATACCAAGTGTGCCTGCAACATGTACTTTCTTCTCATGCATCTTGCAACTTGTCAATGTTGTATCACATGGAGTAGATACGTAAAGGAGCATGGCTACTATACATGCAATTATATTAATTTAGTCTATCTTTGGCTCTAGTAATTTAGTCTATCTTTGGCTCTAGTAGTTCTATAGAAACTTTCAATACATGTTATAGAATCTGATGTTTCCCTTTTCTTTTTTTCTACAAAAGAGGGCCAAAGGCCCAAAATTTTTCTTTCTTTTTTTAATGCAAAATGAGATCGCAATTTAGACACACTATATCACAAGGTTGACAAAATTAGGACACACTATCGAATCTAATATGTATGCAACAACTTGTGCTAGACGCCGATGGTATACATATGAGAAGTCCTTTTCCAAAGCTTCAACTGGTACGTATAAATGTCTTTACTTTTAATCTACAACTCAACTTTTCAAGCTCTGCGTTTTCTCCATTTCAATTCTATCCGTATATGTTAAGTTGTCACAATTGAACCCTGACTGTGTTAATACAAATTTCAAGTTATAGTTAATGAACCCAAAATAAATAAATAAACCAAGTAGTTAAAATACATCTCCAATAAGCCCAAAGTTTGATATACTTGCAAATAAAGGTAAAAATGACCTTATGGCGAGTTAGGCTTGGTAAAGTTATTTTTTATTTTTTTAATAAAATGTGTTTATAGCATTTCATTAATAATCAAATGTTCAATATAACAAGATACAATAGTTATATGATGACAAAATAAGTTATGTTGAGTTAGACTTTCTAAAAGTTAAGTCTGATCCAAACAAAATATCCAAGACTCATGTGATCTGACTTGATAGGATCTTCTAACAAATTTATAAGTTTATTTTATACTAACGTTTTTTAAAGATCAATGTAACACATCTTTAAATAGATTAACAAGAAAATAGACCAATGAGATTAAAATCTTTTTTTTAGATCTGCCATGATATTATAGAGAATCTTGAATTATATAAATTATATAACCTCCTATGGAATTTATTTTACAATAATATAGTGAACTATGTAAAAAATTGACGCAGATTAGTATGCTTTTTTTTTTTTTTTTGGTGTAGCATAGTATATATGCTTAAATTAACATATAAAATAAAAAAAATTAAATCAAAGTATGTAGAAAATCTAATAGAATAATAAGGTAACATATTTGATATATTTTTTTATTTGTTTTACTCTAAAAAAGGAGGTTGGTTTGTCTTTATATATACCAGCGTTCAGAAGGGCACTCTGTGCAAGTCTGTCCGCTCTTTTTATTGTGTTAATTAATGCGCATAAATTGTGAACATTGGTTTTTATAAAATCTTTTTTTTTTCTCTTAAAAAATGAAATTTTAATTTTGATGAGAAAGTATATGTATATATATTTTGCATTTCATGTTGTAACAATCTTTACATGTCTTTTTCAATAACACCGATAATATAATATTCTTATCGGTAAATTTGTTTAAGCGTATAATTAGAAGTAAAAAGGTCGATCTAAAATCATATATTCTCTTTATAAATAGTATAGATATATGCCCTCTCTAAAAAAATACTTAAATATAAATTTCATTGTCAATTGTAACTTGTTAGATATATTTATTAATTTTTTTAGTATATTTTTAACTAATACTACTAAGAGTCTTCTAAGATAGATTAGAGTTGAATACATTTATATATTAGTTAATAAAATATTTAAAAGCATTTATCCATAAAATAAACATTATAAATATATACTATATATTTATTTAAAAGAAACACACAATTATTTTTTTATTACATTAAAACAAGTAAAATGAACTTATAATAAGTTAGGTAGATATATTCACATCCCCATCAAAGTAATCAGTTACCTAGAGAGATTTATTTTGGACTTTGACTGGCCTACCAGGTAGCAACAACTAGCACTAACAACAAGTCTGATATAGTTTCTGCTGTTTCTATATTGAATTGGCATTATATCATATTTTCATGATACTATTATTGTGATAGTGATCAGTCACTTTTTCTGCTCTGTTATTTTATCATATTTATGAAAGAGGTAAAATATGTCAGAACAAGGTGCTGCTCTCAAATAGCGAATCAACGATGCTTTATTTGGCCATGCGGGAGTAACGGCCCCTACACCCATCACAAAATACTACTCAACTGTATAACTTCTTTGCTCCAATCAATGTCAACTCATCACTCTCATCACACTCTCTCTCTCTCTCTTGACGCACGACAAGTTTGTGAAGATTTTCACATCAAGTATACATAAATAAGTTATGCAAAAACTGCATGTGTATACAAAGAATAGTGTCTCTACACTAAAAACTCACAATCAAACAATCCAATGAAATGCCCTCAAAAGGATAATACATCAGAAACGCTGAGTTGTTGATTTGAATCGGAACAAATAATAGTAAATCAGAATGATGGTTTCTAGGGTTAAAAAATCTTTCAAAACTCTAGTAACGACTGATACTACTATCTACAAGTAAAAACTCTTGATATAACTTGTTTTCACAATTGATACAACTTAAAAATATTTACTTAAAAATATTTCAAAGCTCTAATAACGATTGATGCTACTATCTACAAGTAGAAAGTCGTTATATAACTTGTTCTCACAATTGATATGACCACACATCATTGTTGGTCTATAAAGAAACATAACTCACTTGAATTGGTTTTCTAGTGTTGGTTTGAGATCATGAAATGTATTTTATTCAAGATTTTAGGTTTAATTATCTCTATTGTCATTTTTAGTGGACTAATTTGACTTCTTAAATAAAAAGTCTATAACAAAACTAAGAATGGTAATATTAAATCCTCAAAACACAATTTGGATATATTTTATCTTATTTTTGTTGAAACAACACTGATTTCAATATTTTGAAAAAAAACTTATTCTAAGTCATATGTCACATTAAAAGGGGCCAACATAGGTCACCATTAATTTTTTTCCTGATTTTCAAGTATCAATACAGCGCAAATCACTTGTGACACTTCCTCACTTCCTCGCTCAGTAGTCAAGTATCAATACACCGCAAATCACATGTGACACTTCTTCACTTCCTCGCTCAATAGTAAGGATTGGGTTGGTATGTACATTGAGCTAAAAATGAACACTTACTATCGATAAATATATATATCCATTATCGCTCTAGCAAAAGGGAAAAACACAGATAAAATTACACCCTCCCCCTTATAACAATATAAAGATATTTACACTCATTTCCCTTTAAAATCTAAAGTTTCCTTCATTGAAAAATAAAAATATACTACACTAAAATTCATTTTTGTATAATCCAATTTCTTAGGTGTTTTTTTGAAGATTTTATTTACAACCTCATTAACATAAAGGTTTAAACCTAATCATCAACTAACAAGTAAAAAAAATATAATTATAATAGAAATTATCAAAAAAAGAGATAATTATAC
>Ga0099826_10003891_pt1 | contig 10306 bp, 6 predicted proteins | sample Mtrugardesep15_FD_76830 | JGI IMG/M metagenome (GOLD analysis project Ga0099826, IMG submission 76830) | Root nodule microbial communities of legume samples collected from California, USA - M. trunc garden sep15 | ecosystem: Host-associated > Plants > Roots > Nodule | place: USA: California...
CCCCCCCCCTCTCTCTCTCTCTCTCTCTCTCTCTCTCTCTCTCTCTCTCTCTCTCTCTCTCCCTCCCTCTCCCTCTCACAAATGTTGTAGTGTCTAATCTTATCTTGTATAGTCTCATCACACATCCAAACAACAACTTTATCTCCGCTTCGCTTATTTTATTTTCGTGGTGGTTCTTTAGCGCCCAACACTCTGTTCCTTACAACATCATTCGTCTTTCCACTTGTCCAATAAAATTTGACCTCCAACTTGAGCGGTACTATAATATTAGATAAAACAAGTAAGACCCTTCTCCGTCTCAGCCATCTGACTTGAATTTGATGATTTGCATATGCTTTTATTTCTCAGTCGTTTTGCAGTATGATCGCAATATATTTAAACTGTGCAACTTGTAGTATGATATGATCTTCAACTTTCACATTTAAGCTAAAAACACTTCCTTTTTGCTAAAGTTACATTATGTATACTCAAGCAAAAGTCATGCGCTTTTAGGACTTAACTCCTAGTCTCCAACTTCAACTCTCCAAGTAAGATTATACCATCTGTAAAAAGAAAACATTTTGGTGCTAACTCTTGGATATGTTTCGTAAGTACAACCAAAACTAAAGTAAAAAGATAAATGATTAGGGTTTAACCCTTGGTGCAATCCTATTGTCATGGGAAAATTTTCGGTGGTCTCTTCGTGCATCCTCCTACTAGTTGATGCCCCCTTGATATCTCGAATATAAGAAATCCTACCCACTTTCTTCTCTAGGCTTTCCACAAAATCTCTCTATGTACTTTATCATATGTCTTCTCCAAATCAATGAAAACTAAGTGCGAATGTTTTTGATCTCTCTGACATCACTCTCATCGCACGTAATAAGTTGACCGCTTTCGTCGTTGAACTCCCAAACATAAAACTAAATTGATTATAAGTAACTCGAATATCTTTTCTTAGTCTCCTCTCAAACTTTCTTTTCCATAACTTCATGGTATAACTCAATATTTTGTCTTTCGAAGCATTTAGGTTAGACAAATCGCTTTTACAACTGAGTTGTGGGAAGTTTTTTATGGTCATGTCTTTAGCTAATGTTGGTGTTTGGTTTATTGCATGATAGCCCATTGTCTTAGAGAGAATAAAGATGGCTGTGTGAATGGCTATCAATTGTTTAGGAAGATTATAACTTTGTTTGGTTTCTTTCTCCCAGTCAAGATTCATCATATCTTCTCTGAAGCAAACAAGTGTGTTTGATCATCTTGTTATTCTTGGTTGTGATCATATAATGCTATTAATTTACGTACGATCATCTCCTTGAATCTCTCTTTCCTATTTGCACTGTGATGTCTTAGGAGTCTACTCTTCAATCGTGTTATCACGTTGTAGTTTCTTCATATATTTTGTGCTTTAGACTATTATTTACTCAAAATTAAAATAATTAAAAGGTTTGGGACATATTTACGATAAGCAAGAAGCGAAATTAGGATTATGAACTTTGACCATGTGTATTGTGGTGAACATTTGCGTCCACAAGTTGGCATAAACAAAATTTCTTTAATATCCTAAAGGCAATATCAATTTAAAGTTTATATTTAGTTTAATGATTAGATATAAAAAAAAAATGATATGACATTAAATAATTTAAATGTCGAATATCATAATCAACAAAATTCTAGAGTAGCTTAGGGTTGACATTTATTTTTTCTAAAGTGCTTTGCTTTTGTATCGGTTCGTTTCGGTGGCTTTGGATGTGGAAGGAACTTTTGACCTTTTTCAAGATGAAGATCTCTTGCCGAAAGAAATAAATAAAAGTCACAAACAAGAAAAATTGGTATGCTTTCTTCAAAAAATTAAAATAAATTGGTATGCTCCTTTTAAAAAAGAAAAAATGGCATGCTGTCAAAAAGATAAATCGTACACGATTTGGAATTTCAACTATTAAATTTGAATACATCGACAATTTCATACTAACGTGACCAAAAGCAATTGAATCCATTAATATAATATATTCCTACATGAAATAAAAAATGATCATGATAGGAATATGATATATTTCAAAAGGAAAAGATGGACTTTTCTTTCAGAGTTCATGAAGAATGCTCTTTGTTGCTCAAGGGAAGGACTATGATGGAGGTTTCAAAGAATATACATTTTAACAAATTTATGCACCAAAGAAAATTTATTCAATGTGCAGCAACATATCTATCTGTAAAAGAAAAAAAAAAATCTATCTGTCAAAGAAGATAATAATTTTATAAAAAGAGAATAAAATTTAGTAAATGCAATAATAAAGGACGTCTTCATCAGAATTACTTAAAAAAGCACATTAACAAAATAGTACCAATAATTAAAGAAACACAATTTATGGATACATAAACATTTAAATGACTCTTTGAGAGAGAAATAAATAGAAAAAATGATGCGATATGTTGGTAATGAGACGAGGAAAAACATAGAGATAAATTTATAAATTATTAGTATACGAGTATCATTGTTAATAATTAAAGACATCCAAAAAGAAATTTAGAGACCCAGCTAAAAAAAGACAGTCGATATTTCAACTATTTTCCAAAATAAAACAATCAAAATTTCATACGAAAAATGCTAACATTTACCATAGAAACATATTAAGAAACTTAATATAAAATATTGATTTAAAAAATGTTCATTTTTTTTTTTGGTCAAGAAAAAGATGTTCATGTAATTCCTTAAAAATTGAATTTTAGTAAAAAACAATTAAATGTCCTTACTCTTTCTTTAGACCACAAGCAAGCATTGACCATTTTCATATTAATATGTTTTTTCTGAATGTGATGGAAGCAAAATCTCACGTCAATTTTTTTTTGGAATTTTCCAAAAGGAAGATGGCTAGCTATATATTGCCAATTTCAGGGTGCTGGCAACAAAAAACAATGAATAGTTAAATTCACGTGTTCTGTCAAAACCAAAAAAATGTTAAATTCACGTGGGAGGCTCTTTTTCTTTGACTGGAAATTCATGTGGGTCCATGGCAGCAAGAAAGAATTAAATTAAAAATATTGGTCATTCTAACTACTGTCTCATACCATTAGTTAAGGAAAAAAAAATCTATTAAAATCAGTATTTTTATATTTGTAAGAATTTAAATACACTTTTTTTTTAAATTATCAAATTTTCTTTTATAATCGGTTTCCTAAACGTAGTTTTAACATTTTCTTAAAAAAAAAAAATAAGATCAACGATTAAAAAAATAATATACTATAAAAGATGCACAAGTGATCTATATGAAAATGGATTTGAATTATGCTCTTTATTCAAATGGATTTGTTCATTTTTAAAATAAATGACCAAAATGCCTTTACGCATGTTAACTTACGCTAATGTTAAATTTGCATGTGTTAACTCATGCAACGATTTAGACAAGATTTACACTAACGTGAGTTAACTCACGTTGGAATTTGTACCAACGTGAGTTAACTTATGTTAAAAGTTAAATGAGATTTACACTAGCGTAAATTAACTCACGCTGCGTGAGTTAACTCGTGCAGAAACATTTTTGACATTTACTTTAGGAATGAGCAAAACTATAAGAAAGAACATGATTATAATAGGTGGCAGGCAGCAAATCTGAATCCAGTGAAAGAAATGCCTAACGAACAAACTGCCAACCGAGAGACAAGCCTCCAAAATGTATACAGCAACGATAAGGAAAAGGAACAATGATTAAAGAAAAAAACAATGTGTTGTATCAATCAAACATTTATATATTTTTGACATTTTTGGTAGGTTAAACATAAATGAATCACGTTTTGGACACAAAAGTGTCTACGTATCAACTATATAAAAGGACATTAACCCTCAGTGAAGTGTTCATTTTATACTTTCTAGTCAACCCTTGTCGATTTCAGCATTGATGTCTTGGAGGGACACCACCATCCTCTAAAGCACAACATCCATCCTCCATTATATTTGAGCAACTCTAATCGTCGTTTTTAAGTCTATTTTGGATTAGTAAGGTTTGTCATTGTAAGAAATAAACAACGTTCGACTAAGATATTGAAATTAAAAATTTACCGTCTTTCTCATTTTGATGTGGAGATGATAATTTGATCGATGTCACATCGTTAAAAATGAGAAAAATTTGATACAAATTGAATTTTGAACACCAACACTTATTTCCATTTATTTTTGTTAGACTAACAATAAATAAGTAGCTCACTCACTTGTAATAAGTAAAACAACCACCTTAAACTTCAACTTTTAAAAAAAACATCTCGTCAATCAAATTTAGGTTAAATATTTTTTTTGTCTTTGTAAAATGAAAATCTTTTAAGTTTAATCCTTACTTTGGTTATGCTAACAAGACACTTATTAATGAATCAAAAATAAAAAGAAAAGAAAAAATTATATTTAAAATAACTTTTTTCAACGTTCTAAAAGTAGAATACACAATTTCTAAAATAAATAATTCATTTTTTAAATACTTAATAAGTGTCATTATAATATTTGTCAGCAATTTTTATGTTTACTGCACGCAATTTTAGTCTTTGTTGTTGTGTCAACATCTATATGCATGTTTAGAATACCAAATAAAGTTTCTTTAAAACAAATGAACTTAAAATTCGATTTTTGGTGTTAAATAAAGTTTCTTTAATACTTTTTTTTAGAGTTGTTTAGTAATTAAAAATTCACCACTTAAATATTCATAAGTAGATGTTTAAAATTAGAATTATGACTCTTACTATTACAATTCGTTGTTTCCATTAATTGAACTAAACTCACAGAAACAAATATTATTAAATCTGATAGTAGGCAAACCAAATATGATTATTATTATCAGAAAAATGCTAACGAGTCTTAAATTAAATAATATCTATTTATAAAAATTTGTTTAATTATTGTATTAGAAATTAAAATATTTAATTTTTTTATAAAATTATTAAAGAGTATTTTCAAAGCACTCTCGTTAACTAAATTTTTTTTTTAGCAACTAGACCTTTATTGTTAACGAGGAAAGTGGTATTTGGACATATGATTAAGACGTTAATTATAGTATATATCTCTATAATAGGATTTGTAGAAGTAAAGTAACGTGACCATGGACATGATATCGTGGGGAAATGGATTCCCTCGAGTAACATGAATCCCTCGAGTGACAGGAAGGGATAGTGGAATCTTTCTTTCTAGACCTTCATTGAAAAATATGTAGAGGGTCTTTCAAAATAAATAAATAAATATGAAACAAAATTTAAATGTCGGTGGCGTGATACACATAATAAACTATTATGAAATGCTCCACAGAAAATTAAGCAAAACTTACAAAGAGCCCATGCATTGTAAGAGTGTATTCTTGTAAAAGTTTTTAATATGATTTTCGAAAATGTGAAATTGGATATGGATTATTTTCATATTTTTTTAAAAATTTTGAAAATTTGTTTCTTGAAATGTTATATTTCGAGGAATGCTATTTACACGTGATTTTTTTGTTATTTTCATGTTTAAAGAATAAAAATCTTACATTCTCATGAGAATAAAATTTAATTTGCAATAAATTCTGACTACCCCTTACATTTATTTCTTTTTTTATTTTTAATTAAATGACTTCTAAAACATTATCAGGAATTCTAATTTTTTACAAAACACATGGGTAGGAATGTTATTCTTTGGAATATTATTCTTAGGAATGTCATTCAAAGGAATGTAATTTCTTAGCTTGAAACAAACATATCTTAATATATCTTTTTGACTCTTTTTTTTTTTTTTAAGAGGCTAAAATGAAATTGTATTATCACATCAAAAGGGCCTTCCTAGCACAAGATGTGCTAAGGAAGAAACACCAAAATCTAAGCAATGTCAAGACTAAAATTACAAGGCAAAGCCAAACCGCAAAAGCGGACAACAAAAAAGAAACAACAATTTAACCAATGTTTAAGATGGTAAAAGGACTAAGCCAATAACCATGGTAATTGAAGGGAAGATTGACGTATTTTCCCTTCAACCACATGAAAATTAACGACTTAATCTTGTCAACCACCTGCTGGATTGAGCATTTTTTGTCACTGAAGACCCAGTTATTTCTTTCTTTCCAAATTTTCCACACCGTTGCATACCAAATCACCTGTAAAATAGATTACTTTCACTTGGCAGCACCAACAATAAAAGTGAACTGATTAAAATGGCTTGATACATCGTAAGGCAAAACTGAATAAACACCAAGCCATCTGAGTAGTCTAATAGTACATTCATTTTTTTTTAGTCGAGAAGTCTAATAGTTAGAGCTCATCAATTTTAAACGTAGAGAAGTGTGGTATCTGGGGTTTGAAACCCGACTCTTACATATAATATACAATATTACTATCAATTGAGTTAAGCTCACACGTATTCTTTCCATCTCATTTTAACAATTGTTTTAAAGTTGTGCATGATTCTTAAAGAAATAATTAAATGTATTGGTTTTAATGGTAAAATTAGTAATTACTCTGGTAACATTTATAAGCAATTTTTATTTTTTTTAAATTCATTAATTAACTTTTTTTCACTAATGTTTAATTAATTAACTTATGTATCAAAACTATATATAATTCAAATACATTACCAACTCTCTTTTATATTTATCCCATGTTGTATTTTTTATTTTTTTATGTTTGATAGAAAATTTCAACATCATAGACTCTAAAAACTTCTTATTTTACTTATACCGATGAAAAGTACTTACTTTAGGGTTTCTCTAACATGTCCAACATTGCACATGATAAAACAACTAATAGTGTTAATTTTTTATTGAAAAATAACAATTATTTATTCAAAAGTTTTATATTTAATATTAAATGTACAAGTTTTAATACATAATTTCTATTTTAAACTTATTAACATGTGCAAATTTGCACATTTTAGAAAAATCCAATACTTTATAGCAAAAAACCCAAACTTCTCATTTTATGCATCACCTATTATCGTTTATGTTTTCTCATCTTTGGAAATATTTTTGGATTTCGGATCTTTGTTATAATTTTTGAATTTTGGATATTTTTCATTTTTGTTGAGATTTCATGATTTTGGAAATGTTTCATCTTTGTTAAGATTTTTGAAAAAAAAAAATTAAATGAATTGAAACGCTCGGATGCAAGCAAAATATAATGGGTCAAATAAGACGAAGGAAGCTGATGAATGAAGAAGAGATAAGAAAGCAAAAAGAGAAATAAAATTAGTTTGTGTAAATGAGAGAAGCAAGTTCGAACAGAGGAGTAAAGTAAGGATGTTTGAGAAAGAAAATTCGTCTTATTTAATGGAAATCAAACTCAAGTTAGAGTGAACCGTCGCAAGACATGTGATGTAACAAGAAGATTTTTTTTCCAATTATGCAAACCTTTACTTCCAAAGATTACAAAACCTAGATCTGTTACAACAAGATCACATCAAACTCGAACAAATTTGAATTCCTCGAATTCAAAGATTAAACCCTTTAATTATTCAACTTTGTGCAATGTTTGAGCAATCTTAAACAAGATATGTTCATTGACATGAGTTCCATGAAATTCCTTCGGTGTTGAATGGAAAGAAAAGTTCTTAAGTTGTTAGAGGAAGAAAAGAACCCTTCTTCTATCCTATGGAATATCGAGAACTTCAATTTTTTTCAATGAATCAAACCATTACACAACCTAAGATTGTCCTCATAATCTATCAAGTAATCTCTAAATGTATATTTAAGAAAGTGTTTTCACAAGGTTTTTTAGAGACAAAGAGAGAGTAGAGAGAATGGTAATTCACGATTTCAATGATTGGAAATGATGAGGGACAATTACATTTATAGGTGGATAGTTTAAAAACAAAAGAAAGTTGACTTTTAGTGAGGAAAAAAACATTGTCATAATCAATTTAGAGAAAGTGTAAATCGATTTAGGGACTAAAATACATTATAGGTTCGTTTGAAGAATTATTTGTTTCATGATGAAGTTTGGATTAATCAAGAGATCCTAGTAAATTTTGAATCATTCCAAAACGATTTCTCCACAAATTGAATCGATTCAAAAATGTCTCAAACCTTTCCATTTGCACATAATCGATTTAAGACGTCCTTTACGATAACTGAATCGATTCACAGGTGTAAAAGAAAACAAAAAGTAGTTGAAAAACACGTTATGACCGAAACTTTGTAAAATATGATTTCTATCACAAAATATGTTCAAATTTAATATCTAGGAAAAAATTTATGCATGCAAAATATGTTTATGCCAACGAGAGTTAATTCTAGAATAGAGAAACATATGACGATCTAAAACTATCCTAAAAAATACAAGACATCACTCAAAACCTAAGATAAGATGGAGATAAGAAACTACAACAAACTTTTTATAATATTTAAACATGCATGCAATAAATCATTCAAAAATTAAAGAGTCTAAACATAATTAAAAAAATTGACCTTAACAAATACTAAACTAGATAACTGGCCAAGAGATTGAGTTCAAATTGATAACTAATTCAACCAAAAAATAAATCGTTTGAAAGAATTCAAGTTTCTTTTTTAGGCGAAAAAATTCTTAACCATATTATATATGCCTTACGATCAAACTTCGAATTATTAGAATCCTTTTTCTTCTAAAAAAAATGAAAAAAAAAAACTAAATGAAGAGAAATGGCAATAAATTTCTTCGAGACACTCTTCAAGAACATCTAAGAACATACACAATGAAGACACTTATTTTTATGTACTTAAATGAGTACCTCGTGTATGCACCACTCATTTATAATTTTTTAATAACAATACATGTTAAACATTTAATCCCTACAACCCTGCCTCTCATTAATTTCTTAAATAAGATTCACTAATCAACTTTCAATAACTTTATAGTATTACATTTAATTTTTTCAATATTTTAAAATGTGGGTCACATTTAAGATCAAGGTCTTAAATGAGACCTTAAAATCAATCTTACAAGATCGGAAATAAAAAAATCTCCCAATTAAGTATATCTAATAGACACCAAATCTACAAAATTCGAAACCCCATTTGAAGATGGTCTTAGAGTCATAAGCAGATTTAAACTGATTTTGAAATGAGAAGTGATATTTGAACATCTATTTTGTGAGAACTTTTGTGATAAATTTCTCTCTCATACTCGTATTACTTTTTACTTTATCTCTCTATTGTTTTGGTTTTCGTATAAATACTTACTTTTCCTTGGTAAATTATAGTTGTCCTGTAAATTGTCAATCAAATGGTTGTTCAAATGACACTCATTTTTATCTATTTTTGATAAATACTAGTGTGTTAACCCGTGCAATGCACGGGTGATAGGCTATTAATTTTCAATCGAAAAAATATATTATTTTTTATGTATCAATAAAATTTATTTATCTTGTGTTTTTTTAAATATGTTCGTGTTTTCTTATTGTCGCAATGACAAATATGTGTCCCGTATTTTTTACGTTTATTAGTGATAGATATATGTCTTGTGCTTTTATGCACAGTGAAAATATATTTCTATTATTTTTTATATATATATTAACGAAAATATTTGTATTTTTTTATGTATCAATCACAAATATTTGTCACTTGTTTTTTCTTTAGATTTACCAATGACAACTATTTCTCCCATATTATTATTTATTTATCAATGACTAATATTTTAACAATGATTTTTATTATATTTTTATCAGTGGAAAATATTTGTGCCATAATTTTTTATGTATCGATAAAAAGTCTTTGTCATATGTTTTGTTTTATATTTATAATAAAAAATATATGTTATGTGTTTATTATTGACTAATAATTGTTTCATTTTTTTTTATATATTTATCAATGATAAAAACTCCTCATAAATAAATTGTTTTTTTTAACGAAAAAAAACAATTTATTTATATTGTGTTAAGTACATGTCTCTTACTTTTTTATTCACAAATTACAAATATTTGTTTCCTTTTTCTTAAATGTATTATTGATAAACATTTGTCTAGTGTTTTCTTGATATTTATCAATGACTAATATTTGTCCTGTGATTGCTTTTGTAAAAAAATAATATTTGTCCCGTGATTCTTTTTTTGCATGAGTGATTAATAGTTGTCTCATTATTTTAATATTTACCAATGAAAATATTTGTCTCGTGTTTTTCATGTATCGATGACAAATATGTGTCTCTTATTTTTATATATAATTGATAAATATGTTTCCCGTGATTTTTCTTAATTTATTAGTGATAAATATTTGTCATGTTTTTTTTTATTTTTTATAAATCAATGACAAATACTTGTATTGTGTTTTTTATACTCTTTGCTTATAAATATTTGTTTTGAATTTATTCAAGTATCCTTGGTTTATGCCTATTTTTTATATGTATTGACGACAAA
>Ga0099826_10003892_pt1 | contig 10305 bp, 6 predicted proteins | sample Mtrugardesep15_FD_76830 | JGI IMG/M metagenome (GOLD analysis project Ga0099826, IMG submission 76830) | Root nodule microbial communities of legume samples collected from California, USA - M. trunc garden sep15 | ecosystem: Host-associated > Plants > Roots > Nodule | place: USA: California...
CAAATTGATGAATTATATATATATATTATTGTTGTTTGTGAATCTCACCCCTTCTGCTTGAAAATGTTGCTCTTCGTATGGGTAACTTGCAGGTAATGAAGGCTAGGTTGGTGTATGACTCAAGTGTCTTAGGGCTCTGATACGTAACGGGATGGGAAACGTTGTCGTGTTACTTCATTCATTTATGTATCATTTGTTTTAAATAAATTGTTAGAGAATTGATGATGACTAAACAATGTTTTATTGTTGAGGCCTTTGTGCCAAGATTTGTTGAAGTTGATGATATTATTTAAAAGAATTTTTCCGCTGCAGTTTACGAGATGTTATATTGTTGGAAATAAATAGTCTTGTTTTCTATTTAAGAATTTTTGAAAAGAAGTGTAATGCTCCGTTGTTAATTTACTCTGATTATTTATATTAATTTTACGTTGTGGGAGAACGGGGTGTTACAGCTTTAATCTCATTGTAATAAGTTGCATCAATGTGACTCATTTTTGGTAATCTCAATCATTTATCTTTGTATGCTACTATATTTAGGGGGTATAAACCATTCAAGATATAGTTAAAAACACTCATCACACCTAAATACCCGCATATAGTCACTCACATGATCTTTTGTCTCTTGAATAAGTGTTCTACGAATCATAAGATGACTTTCTTTAGTCAAACCCATGTCCTCAATTATAGCATGAAATCCACAATTCTCACTGCCTTTAACATCCATAATTTTTTTTCAATAAATAGTTTCATGAATTCTGACATATGATCAATAAGCTTTGGAACCGGATTAGGGTTTCGAACCTGAGTAGGTTTTAAAATCGGGGAACGTGATGGTTGCTAATACGAACACTTTTTCTTTTAGAAATGATGACTTTGTTGGTGACGAGTGACTATCGAAAAATTGAGAATCAACATGCTCCCACAAAGATTAGATCTGACTAGTTAATGCCTCTTTTGGTGTTGTACCTTTTTGGTGCTGGAGTCAACATTGTCATCACTGGAAATGCTAACTGACGCATAACCTCCTTAACGTGTAGTTTCATTCTGTAATGGATTTTTTTGAGACGTTCCTAAATACTATTCCACTTATCTATGACAGAAAAACCATAGAGCTCAAGTTCTTCACCCACACATAACTTTTGCAGTGAGGATTTATCTCATCCAATCAAATATGTCTCTTGTGAAGGATCTTTATAGCAATAACACATGCACAAGGTAACCTATATGATTTCCTTATGACACATCACACTTTTTCTTATCCATGTGTGTTTTTCTTGGAGCGCTTTACTTCCTAAAACATAAGGCTAAAGTTATATCTAGAAACTTAACTTTCTAACCAGAATACAAAAGATTCATGAACATGGAAAAAAAAATTGTAATCACACACGACCAACAGGTAATTTTCAGCTTTTACAACACTCTCACCGCTTTCAAATTCAATTTTCGATCTCCCTGTCTCTCCCTAACCCATTCTAGCTTTTCACATCTGTTTTTAGTTAGTATAAACATACCATTTCCTCCCTAACCTATTCGAGCTTTTCACATTAGTATAAACATACCATTTCTTGTTTCTAGTCTTTCTATAATTTTTCTTCAAACAATAGTCCCCGACTATTTTCCATTAGAAATTTTTTGTCCATGCTTTTATGTCAGATCACATATACCCTTTATATTTTTGAATAATTCTTTTTCAAGAATGTTTAAAATATTACAAGAATCTCTTTAAAAAAATGTGGAATGTTTTAACAAGACACGAACTAAATATGAATTTTTAAACACAAAAAACATAGAAGTTTAAATTTTGGAATGATACGACTTTTATTTTTTGAGGGAAGAATGATACGACTTAAAAGGAAAGGACTAAAGGCGACAACTAAAAATATGTAAAGATTAAAAATTGAAGAAATTCATTAGAGAGATTAAAAACGAAATTTTAAAATTTGATAAAGACCAAATATTGATTTAAAAAAAAAAAAACGAGTTCTCACTGAAATGCATTCCACCGTCCCTCTCCAAAAAAAAAGGCCCAGCGTCTTTAAATTATTGTAATTTTAACTCAAAGCAATTTTATCTTCCTAGTTCCTATCAATTTTCAATTCATGACACTCTTTTACTATTCCAATTTATTTTTTTTATTTTTATTTTTTTTACATTCACGCTCTTTCATTCAATATCCATTTCAGTTCAAGACCCAAAAGATCCAATATCAGGTGTCAGGTCCACTCGCAATCTATTTCAGTTCACTAAATCGCCCGGCTTTTGTGCCAAATTGTCCCAACCAACTAAACATCTTTGCCTCAAGACACCAAAATCTCCAAATAACCCCATAACTGATAGGAGGGGCAATGGTTTGTCAGCCAACAAACAACACATGTTTGCAATTAACTCAAATTGCCAGAGTTTTAGGATAAAAAGATTAAAAGGGTGGAGATTTTAAGACTAAAATCTTCATTAATTTTTTTCACGTATCATTGTTTTTTCAAGTGATGAACACATTTTTTAAATTTCAACCTAGCCACTTTTACCTGAAAATAAGTAACATATAGTATTGTTGATTGAAAAAGCAGCCTGTGATGACAAATTGTTCAAAGTTAAAATATAGAAACTCAATTGAATCAAAATTGCACTCACCGTCAGCATCAAAAGAATGTGTTTTTCACATATACTTCCAAAATTCATCTTTTTCCCTCGTCTTTACCTGTCTTTTTGTTAACTATACCAAGCAAGGCTACCTTATCACTCTTGTTATTGTATGCAGTTTTGGCATTCAGAATCCAACAAAGCTTCCAGTAAGAACTAATATCTATCACCTGCACACTCTTGACCATGCCCACTCTGTGATAAAAAATAAAACACCCGCTTATAGTCTCGAGTGAGGACAAAAGTATATATCATAGTTGAATATGTTACAGAATCTGGGCTTGACTTAAGAACTTTCATCTCTTTCAACAACTGTGACAGCTTCAAGTCTATCCTTCCGTGCATATGCACTCATCAGCATATTATGTCATCACTGTTGGTGCAATCCGATCTTCCTGAATTCGGCGATTACATCTCTTGCTTACGTGAAGAGACCTTGTTTGGCAAAGCCATTAACAAGAATGTTGAATGTAACCTGTGTTCCTCTTTAACTTTCTCGGTCATCATCACCTTCCATATTTTCATCAATGCTTCATCTAGTAAAGTAGTGTACGTTTCTATAAAAGGTTTGAAACCCTCCCTTATCATGTTCTCAAAGGCCACATAAGCTTTATCATGACAATCACTGAATATGCATGGACTATGGCTGTATAGGAACGTGAAGTAGGTTCTGTACCAACTTCCTTCATCTTTAGGAATGCTTCTGCAGCCATGTCGCTTATCCTTTTCTGCCTCCCATATGCACTGATCAGACAAGTATACAAATTGGCATTTGGCTTCAAGCCAAAATCCTGCATTTCTGCCAACAGATTCTCTACAATCTTATGTTGCATTCTCGGCCGTATGCATGCATTAGAATATTGAAGGTAGCAGCAGTGGGTTTAACCCCTTTAGCTTTCATCTTGACCAAAAGGCTTTTGGCTTCATCTTCGCGATTGGGTTTACAATGTGTATCCATCATCATGTTTGTACACAATTGCATTTGAAGAAATCCCTTTCTTCTCCATTTCAGATTGGATGATGAGAGCTTCACTCAGCGATGACTTCTTCACACCATCTGACTCCTTTTCAGTTCGTTTTCTCAAAAAATTGCCATGCATCCTTTGCACTATTGCCAAGTTTTCTCATAACAATAGAACACGTCAAATGATGTTGAAGAATATTATCTGTTTCTATAGACTCGTAAACCTTCCAAGCATCTTCATATCTAATAAACATAATGAGGAAGACATTAATAATGAACTCTTGTAATATATGATTAATCTAAGGTGTAGAAAACTACCCTAAACAATATAAGAATAGTTGTCAGAATAGGGAGACATAAATGAGATTTTTCTTAGATTGACGTTAGTGAAAGGAAATAAATATTTTGATTATAACTGGAACTTTCTAAATGTAGCACAATTTCATGTTAGGAAGCAGGTACAGAGATCTTAAATAAGTGAGGTTATTGAAATATCTTGATCTTCTTACAAGGAGCTAATGAATTCTGGGTTCGGATGACAAAAAACACGCACATGAAGTTACGTAAGTCGAAAGTTGTTCCTAGGCTTCTAAATAACTAACTAACCAAACAAATCTAAAAAGGAAACAGGGTCAATAGGTAAACAAAAGGGATTCCATATGCCACAGTGGGAAAACTAAGACCTGTTTCAATATTTCATCCACTTTGTTTACAGCTGACATCGCGAAAATCTAATACACGCGACAGTTAGTTGTAAGTACCAAAGTCCAAAACCAATCAATTATCAGTTGGATTAAAAAAAAAAACAATAACTGAGTTAGTTATCTCTAATTATTAAAAAAAAAAAAAATACTTATCGCAAACGGTTAGAAATCGCTTGCAACTATTTGCCAAAGTTTGAAATCAAACTCAACAGCCACACTGTCTCTACTTAACATTCATCATAACATTCATCAATATATCATAACAAAGAAAACTACAACATGGATCAACCACCCTCCGATCCGTTTGAAAATCCGTCAGAACCATTACCTCCACTCTCTCCTATTCTACTGGGACCGTCCAAATTTGCGGTCAGCATCATCATTGCCACAGGCTTTTGTAGCGGCGTCGCGCTGGTACGGTGTTATTCTTTTTAGTCTTTCTTTCTTTAACCGATTAATCAAAGCTGCGTGTGTTTTTGAACGGAAGATTAAATGTGCGTTTGGTTATTCTTGATTTGCAATGTGTTTCATCTTCTTTTTTTCTTTCTTTGAGATTACGGCGCATTTATCTTCTTGAATCAGAAGATTCAATGTGTGTTTTCCCTAAAAAAAAGAAAAGATTGAATGTATGTTTGTTTGGTTATAAAAGTGAAATAAGTTGATTTTAAATAAAAGTTAGTTGAATATAAATGGATTTATTTTGATTGTAACTTGGATTCTAAAATTAATTTTAGAATTGATTTTATCATGCAAATTTATAATTCAACTTACTTAATATAAATCATTTTATTTACAAACTCAATTTTAATCACAATCAATTTTGAAAATCCAAACATATTTATGTAAAATTGGAAAATTTTCGAGAATTTTTTTATAGTTACACCCATCAAACTTTTAATTACATCTTAAATTGACAAAAATGTCCGAGATTTCTTTTTAAAATTTCAACTATCATCCTTTTCTATTTCTTCCTCTTCATTGATCCATGTCTTCCTTTGATTTTGTCACCGGCGAAGTATGCCTAACTAGAAATAAAAATTGCTTACGTATCATCTCACTCTGGGTGGAGTGAGAATTAATTTTTATCTTATTTAATTTTTGGGAAATCAATTAACCAATCTTAATAATGGGTTATCTTCATAAAATTTGTTTAAATGACATATTACTACCGATCACAAAGAAGCAAGTAAGGTATATGTATTTTAAAAAAATGTAGGCTAACGTAAATTGAAATTACGTGCCTATAAATTAGTTTAGTTCACGTAAAAGACATGACACATGAATCTGCAGGAAAAAAAATATATCTATAACACAGGAATTAATTACCCTCATAAACCATTTTAATTGATGACTTTCAATTTAACTTTCCATCAAACTTGTTCACATGTTCATCACATGTATATTTAGGAGAGAGAAGTGAATAATTAAAGCAAGAGACAGAAAGGGGTTTTCAAAACATTACATTAACAAGAATAATTTTGATACTATGATTAAATTTTAAATTAACCTAGATGTAACTAGGTATTACTAGAAAGAAAAAGTAACGATATTTATGCAGTTATATGATATAACAAATTTTGTGACAATCTTTTTTGTCTCTTTTTTTATTGTTAAAAAGTTGTTAGAATCGTATGTTTTATTCTATGAGTCAGAAAAAACCAAACTTATTATTTGTTTTGTTTGAGGATGAACTTCTTATTAATTGTAAAATGAGACGAGCTTCTTGCTTTATATTGAATTATTGAATATTGTGATATTTAATTAAATAATTAGCAATAACTAGGAAGTTTTAATTTCATTTCTTGATGTATATGTCCTAATCTGCATGTTTGTGTGGAATAATACTAATTTAGTGCTATTGTTGTTTTAGGCGATGCACTTGTTTCGAAAGAAATGATAGCTGTTTAGAGTGTTGGTGGATGGATGGTTTGCATTTGCAACTGCAAATTGCAAGCAATGGGTTTGGTGGAAGTTAGCAAAGTTCCACGTAGACAGATATCAATATGAAGGATATTCAAAACTTCCTTCTTTTTGTATTCTTACACACCATATTGAATTTGACAGTGACCGTCATATATGATTTTTGTTTTTAGCTGTTTACTTTAGCATATACATAGAATTTGACATTGGCAGTCAATCCGTCGTAGATAACGTATATGATATTTGTTGAGAAATACTTGCCTAACCACAAAATCAAATGCATAGTTTTATTTTTGGGCAGGTTTGATCCGTAATATTGCATATATTATATATTGTCTAAACCAATAGAATTATGTTCATGAGAATAAATGCATAGTGTTAAGCCACATATAATAATACACTTATTTTTAAAATGTTTATTTTATTTTATTTTTTATTATTAAAAAAAATGTTTTGTTTGGATTGATCGATTCACATAATATTTTATTTGTTCTTAAAAGTGGTATATTTCATTTTCAAATTCCTTAAAAAATAATATTTCATTATGAAATTTTTGGTTAATTGGTTTTTGGTGAATTCTTAGCTTATAAAATAATGGTTTAAAAAGAATCCATAATGGAGACATCCATATTTAAATACTTGGTCATACATGTACATATCATTTATTTATAATTTTTAACAATGTAATAAACATTCAATCCCTCCAACCTAGCATTTCATCTGAATGAACATCACAAATCAACTATCAATTATATCATTATATTTCAATTTTTTAATATTAAAAAAGTGTGAATGTCACTTAAGATTGAGGTTTTAAATGAAACTTTAGGTTTTGTAAGACCCAAAAAATTCTTCCCAATAGAGATACCTAATAGGTACCAAATCTACAAAATTTGAGACCCCATTAGCAATGGTCTTAGAGGTTTATGCATAATTAATGCGAAACTTAATTATATAATCTCAAAATGTGTAACCTAGACAACATGCATCTATTTTTAATCTATTGGTATTAATTTGGTTGGAAGAACTCGTGTAGCAAATAGCACAATTTTGATCTAATGTTAAATTTGGCTTCAATAGTTGCTAAAGTAAGGTGCACGCTTTGGTGGAAGCTTACTACCTCCGTCACAAAATAAGCATTTTTAAAGTTTTTCATATACTATATTTGATAACCACCTGTTTAAAGAAAAACTATTTTTGACCACAATTATAAGTAAAATTTTAATTTTAAGTTTATTGAATAATAAATGTATTTAGTCTATATTATAAGAGCAACTTAACACATCAATTTGATTGGTGATGATGATCTTCTTCTTGTTTGAGTTTGATTTCTTAGTTTTCGTATTAATGGTGATTGTAACAAGTGAACCAAAAGAGTTGCAGGAGTTGATACAGGTAGAATGCCGTAGATGGGTAAGCAAAGGTATGAACAAAATATGAAATTAAGTGCAACATAAATGGGTACAAAAACAGGTGCTCTAAAGGAGGGAACGAAACATAGCCATGTCCTACAATGTGAATATGTTGCCAATTTTTTATGATGATTTGCAACCAGAACATTTTCTCCGCCACACCAATCTCACAAAGATGAAGATAATGATGATGATGATGGGATGGTGTTCATGATAATGATGGTGGAGAGTGTTGGTGATGATGCAATTGATAAAATAAATAATATAAATGACATAAAAAGGGAACTTCTACAGAAATGATAACTAGCTAAAAAAAACACATATACGAGCGTATTCTACTGTTGCTGAATACTTTTTTTTTCTTTTTTTTTAAATTCCTTTTCTTCTCTTCCTTGCCTGCTACCACCATCTCCCTCCTCTATTTTACAGAACCCGTTGTTTTGTTGTTCCTGTCATTCATGCTCCAACTGCGACAACACCACAACAACCGTCAGCTTCCGCCGTAAGTTTGGATGCGATGGTCATGGTGGCTCGATTGAGATGGTCCGGTAACGAGGTACCTCACTTCGGTCGTAAGTCAGCTTCCACAACCGTCACCTTCCGGTCTCTCACTCTGGTCGTCTCAGATCCAGTTGTCTCCCGCCGTCTCACCGACGTCGTTACTTGCCGATCTGGAGAGAAGATTAAGGGAATGCGGTGTTAAAGGGAAGGTCGTCACCGGCGTGGTTGTTGTGCGGCGGTGTGATGGAGGGTGCGGTGGAGGAGGACAGTGGTGGTAAGGAGAAATTGAGAGAAAGCTGAGAAGATGAGAGAAGAAGATGGGTGTTGGGATTTTACAAAACTACCCCATATTTTGTGGTTGAAATGACTAAACTTGTCCATGGTGTTGTATTTGTGTCTAACATTTTGTGTTCATTTATCATTTCTGAATTTCTATGGTACACCCATAAATTAAGGTGTATCGATATTCCTACTTCAAAAATTATTTTATTAACTATTATTTTTATGGAATAAATAGCCATTTATTGATATTTATATTTTAAAAAATATCATTTTATAAGAAAAAACATCATTTCATTATTTATAAAAATCATACTAATTTTTTTTTACATTTTATTGTAAAGTCTATTATGAGTACTAAAATTCATAAAAATTAAATTTTATTTTGTTTTCATTTTTGGTAAATAAGATTTACTTATAGGTGATAGAAAACAATTTTTCTCTTCGAAAAATAACATATTTAACTATTAATTTATTGATTTGGTGTATCGATACACTTAAATTTGTGGGTGTATCATAGAATTTGCCACATAAAAAATGAGAAAACAAGACACATGACATGTCAATGTCACATCAGTGACAAACCATTAAAATTAACAAGGGACGAAAAAAAAACCTATTAATTTTCATTGATTTTGGGGTTTTTATATGTTACCCCTTAATGATTTGGGGTAATTGACCCTTTCAAAGAAAAATTATTTTTTTTTAGGATCAAATGGCAGGATCAAATACCATTTTTATCTTTAAAATACCAAACTTTTTCTCATATTTCATTCAATATGTGATATTCGTCTCCTTCATTTTATAATCAAATCCTACTCGTCATTAGAGGTAGATTACTCTTTATTCATCAAAGGATAATATAGGTCTCACAATTTTTGGTTTTTTCTTATAATCAATTATCATTTTCATCTCAAGAATATCAAATGTCTTCATCTCCTTCGTTCAAAATGTAATCTCCATCTTTTTCATTGATTTTGGGGTTTTTATTTGTTACCTCTAAATGATTTGGGGGTATTTGACCCTTTAAAAAAAAAAAAAAATCAAATACCATTTTCATCTTCAGAATACCAAACTTTTTCTTCTGTTTCATTCAATATGTGATCTTCGTCTCCTTCGTTTTATAATCAAATCCTACTTGTCATTAGAGGTAAATTACTCTCTATTCATTAAAGGATAATATAGGTCTCACCGTTTTGGTTTTTTTCTTACAATCAATTATCATTTTCATCTCAAGAATATCAAATGTCTTCATCTCCTTCGTTTAAAATGTAATCTCCATCTCTTTCATTGTAGAATCAAATCGTACTGTCATTAGGAGTAAATTACGTCAATTTATTGAGGAGTAATGTAGGCCTCACTTTGATTTTGGTGATTTGACACCAAGAAATGTGTAACAGAGGACTAAAATGAATAGTCATGTTCAATCTCATTAATGATGAGTTTTATTAATTAATGATGAATCAATAGTTTTTAATAACAATTACATGATTATTCGTACCAACGAAAATAAAGAGACCTAAATGAATAGTCGTGTAACGTTCACTCTCAATAATTAAAAGTAAATGGTCACTTTAGTTCCTATCTCTGCACCCCATTATCACAAAGGTCTTTGACTCAAGATTAAATATAAAGTAGTCCCTGGATGTGCATTTATGTTATCAGTTTAGTCCCTGATGTTAAAAACTTCAGGTGGTTGCACGTGTTTGGAAGTCTTGTGCCCCCTCAAAAGTGGTTGCTTTCTCTTGGCAGCTTCTGCTAGACATAACTCCTACTAGGGGAAACCTGGTTAGGCGTGGTGTTCCGCTCCCGGAAGGGGGCATGGGGTGTGCTTTCTGTGATGCGACGTCTGAGTCTTCGTTCATTTGTTTATGTCGTGTCCCGG